>OBEQ010426446.1_pt1 | contig 98670 bp, 90 predicted proteins | sample 1670901 | NCBI WGS metagenome assembly OBEQ01 (sample SAMEA104232315, study PRJEB22302) | groundwater metagenome | biome: forest; feature: aquifer; material: groundwater | place: USA | collected 2011-08-07 | depth 5.4 m
AATGCCATTGCCCATCGACTGAACACCCGCCCCAGGAAATGTCTCAACTTTGCCACGCCACTGGAAGTCTATGCAGAACTGCGCCATCCTTCACCCGTTGCACTTGGAACTTGAAACCGCCCTGGTTAAAGCATAGGCTGCCTTTAGGTATATCCGTATACCTTCTTCAAGAAACTGAAACTTCGCAAGAACATGGGCGAATACAAAGGAACAATCGGTTTCCGAATTTTCCATTGCTAACCTTTTGAGGCTTCTCCCTTACTTACTCATTTTCTGTGGAAAGTAGTGGGGTCGATTCCGCTCGCGAAGGATGGATTATGACAACCCCTCCCTGACTATTTCAAACTATTCTTTGCGCTCTGCGCCCCTCTGAACTACAGTCACTTCATGCGATTGCAACCCTCGTCATCGCCAAGCGGGACAGCCCTCACCTGCCCCAAGTGCGGATTCGAACAGGAGGGGGCAAGAAAAGGGGACAGGCTACTTTTTCTTGCGGCCCGGCTCCCGTTTCACGTACCGTACGCTTCGTATGCCTCGGATTCCTCGCGGACAAGTGGCCGGACACGCCTACCATGTGCTCAATCGTGGGAACGGTGGCGCCACGGTCTTCCACAAGGACGGCGATTACACCGCGTGCCTCGACCTGCTCGCCACCGCGAAAGCCAAATATCCCATCAAGCTCTTCAGCGTCTGCCTGATGCCCAATCATTTTCACCTCGTCGTGCAACCGGCCACCGCCGCCGCCCTTAGCCCGTTCATGCAGTGGTGGATGACCAGCCACGTCCGCCGCTACCATCGCCACTACCGAAGCCATGGGCATGTGTGGCAAGGCCGCTTCAAAAGTTTTCCGATTCAACAAGACGGCCATCTTCTCACAGTCCTTCGCTACGTACTCCGCAATCCGGTCCGCGCGGGGCTGGTCGAGCACGCGAGAGACTGGCCCTGGTCGAGCCTGCGATTCCCGCATCTGAGCGAGCCCGCTCCGATCGAAGTACCCACCGAGTGGCTCCCGTGGATCGATCAGCCCCTCTTTGATCATGAACTCACCACGCTGCGCACCTGCGTGAATCGGCAGCAACCCTTCGGGACGGCAGACTGGCAAGCGACCATCGCGACCGCCTTGGGCCTGGAGTCCACGCTGCGGAGACGCGGTCGCCCGAGGACGTCGCCCGAAAAGTAGCCTGTCCCCTTTTCTTCCCCTCACACTCTGGCGCACGACCCTCAACTCGGCATCAGTCTCCGCCGCATTGACCCACTCCACCCATGGGGAAGGACGCACAACCGGTCCGTCGTCCATACGCAAGCCGGTGTGTCCCTGCCCTAACTCTCGCCGCCACAGACTGCCCCACCGCCAGTGCTCCGCCCGTTCGACTAAATGCGCGCGTAGGGCGTTCCGTTCCACATACCGGCACACCGTCAAGCGATGGGCGTCTGTCTGAACGAGAAACGATTTGAAGCGCCCTTGATACAGATGCCCGCTGCCGGTCGTGTGTCGATGCGCATGCCAGAACCTATGGTTCCTGGAACCTTTTCCCGTCGTCTGGCGCCTTGTTGGGCAGTCGTTGAGTCTGTCGGAAAGCTGTTTCTATAACGCGGCCTAAGTGAAGGGGAACAACATACCACAAGAACACCATACCTGAGCCACGCTCTTCGATGATCAGCGATCCATCATCTGCAAGCCGTACGTACTTCTCGAAGTGAGCAAGCTTGTAGACGGGGATTCCATGATTACTGTCCGAACCGTTTTCTCGCTCGTCCCTGAGGGTGATTCCCTTCGAGCTTAACTTGAAATCCCTTTCCTGCTGCAGAATGTGTGAAGTCACAACCTGACCGTCCTTTAGTGCATCGACAGCAAGTGTCTTGCCTAAGGCAATAATTCTAACGCTATCAGCGGCCTTAAACGGGTAAGGCCTCACGTCAAATAAGATGTGACCGAATAGTCCTAACCCGCGGTTTTCGCCGACCATTTCGTCGTCTATGCTTTGATTGCTGTATACGCCATTGAAGTCTGTGATCGCGCTCACTGCAATTGCCGGGGCGTGAGGAGCACCGTCGTAAGAGGAAAAACATCCACCGCAAAAGCATGCAGCAAGTAGAATAGAGATCCGGTAGTTCATATTGCTTTGCCTAACGTTCCGCATGATCCACTGCGAAGCGGTCAGTATCGATGCAGTGGTTAGCGAGGCTTCTGTCTGTCTTGAAAGACGCGAGCAATCACGCCTTCCTCTCCATACATGCGATCCCAGAGATTCGTGCCGGATGCCCAGAGCTCAGTCCACCTGTCGAAGGATTCGCATTCGGGGAAAAATGAATCATGAGCTTGACCTCGCACTACTCTACCTCTTTGGATGTTGAAGTCGAGGCAAAATTGATTTGATCGACTACAGAAAATTGCTCGAGTCGAGGTGCCTGGTCAAGCACTGACCCTACTCGACGAGCGCTACCTGACAGTTTCGAACTATTCTTTGCGCTCCGCGCCTCTCTGAACTACAGTCGTCTCATGCGACTGCAATCTTCGTCATCGCGGAGCAATGCGGCTCTGACCTGCCCCAAGTGCGGTTTCGAACAGGAGGAGGGACCAGAGTGTCGGCGTTGCGGGATCGTCTTCGCCAAGTTCAAATCGCCGGCTCCGGCTGTCGAGCAACCACCGATCACCGGCACTGAGATCACGACGCAAGCAGCGACGCCAGGATTGTTATCTCGTGTATTCCGTGTTCTCCCCTGGATCTCACTGACCGTCACTGCCGGCATCTTGCTACTGATTCTTCGTCAGGCGCCGCCACTGCCGATCCAAACCGATCCGCAGGCAGCCGATCGCGTCGCTGAGAAGATGGCCCAGCTACAAATGGCCGTGCAATCGAGCCAGCCCCATGCGCTCACGCTCAACGAAGCAGAATTGAATCAGTGGATGCGTGACAATCTCGCCATCGCCTCTACCCATCAAGCACAACAGGCCGGCATCCCGGTGCCCGCAGGAAGCGACCCGAACGTCCAAGAAATTCAATCAGCCTTGAAAGATGTCCGCATCAACCTCATGGGCAACCAACTTCGGGCCTATGCCCTCTTCGCCCTCTATGGAAAAGAGATCTCACTGCAACTCGACGGCACGCTCACAACCGAAGGGGGTTACATCAGGCTCCAACCCACGGCCGGCAAGATTGGCTCATTACCCATTCCATCCTCGACTCTCGATGGTGTCGTCCATCAATTGTTCGATTCGCCAAACAATCGAGACAAGTTCCAGCTTCCGCCCCAGATTGAATCCGTTCGAGTCGAAAACAACAGCCTCGTCATCTCCACACGGTAGACATAGGGTCACAGAAGCAGGTTGAGACGGCCCCTGGTTGTTCGCCCAGACAACCTTGTCTCCGAGACCCCTCTTTTTTGTTCATCCTGTGTCCCGATAGAATGCTATTGTTACATCTGCGGACTCACTATCGATCAGGTACTATCCATGAAAACTTCTCCGGTTCCCTTCTATGTCCTCTGCGGTTCCCTCGGCGCGGGAAAAACCACCCTCTTAATGAGACTGCTGGAGCATTGGAAGAACCAGGGCAAACGAGCCGGCGTCTTGATGAACGAAGCGGGGGAGGTGAGCATCGACGGCCCCCGCGCGGGCACCATCGCCGAGCAAGTCATGAACCTCGCGGGCGGCTGTGTCTGTTGCGATACGAAGGAGGACTTGTCCTGGGGAATCGCTCAACTGGTACGGGACTATGAGTCGGATGTGATCATCCTGGAATGCTCGGGCATGGCCGATCCAGCCGAAGTCATCGATGGCGTCACCGATCTCTACACCGCACGGCTCACGCATTTAGAAAAAGTCATCGCCCTCCTGCATCCGATCCCAACAGATAGGGAGAGTATGGGGGGATTCGTCACCGCACAGGCGATTCGTTGCGCCGACGAACTCATTCTCAATAAACGAGACCTCTATGTTCCGGGGCATTGGGAAGCATTCAAGACCGCGATCATCGAGCAGAATCCCTACGCGCGGCTCTGGGAAACCAGCCATGCCAAGGTCGATCCCTCCTCGCTGCTCGAACCAATCACCCGCATGTCGCCGGCGCCGACCGTGAATGTGGAATTCGGAGTGCCTCGTTCGCCCGCGACGGGTAAGCGGGCCTCGTATCATCCGATCGCCACGACGGTTCGGCTGCCGGGTCCGTTGAACCTTGTACGATTCCTGAGCTGGATGAAGACTCTCCCACCGGAACTTGAACGGGCGAAAGGCTTCTTCCGCTTCGCCAAGGGACCGGAACTCCAAGAATTTCAATACGCCCCGCCAGGCAACGCCACCATTACACCGATCACATTGCTCGACGAACCGAATCATGCGATCGTGTTGATTGGACGAGGCTATGACCAGGAGCGCTGCCAAGCAGAACTGTTAGGTTGCCTGGAAGGCTAGCAGGATGCTGAAAAAGCCCGCCGGCGTATGAAGACCGTTATTTGGTTTGTTTGGTCTGTCTCGTTTGTTTGGTTGAGCGAAATGAACCAGATAAACAAAACAAACCAGACAAACCAGATGAACCAAATCAACCAGTCCCGCTAGGCTGTAGGGCTGGCCATCGAAGAGCGAACACGCAAGTAACGCAGCAGCAGCCACGCAACACCGGCTCCGAATAATCCGCCGATCAACCATCCACCCAGCACATCCGTGACGTAGTGGGCTCCGATATACACACGCGACAGACCGATCAGTCCAAGCAGCGGCCAACTCACCCAGCCTGACCGTGGATACAGCACGTGGAGAAAGGCTGCCGCCGTCGCAGTATTGATGGCGTGATTCGATGGAAATCCGAAAGTCTTGCCGCAGGCTTCAATCTGATGGATATCCGGGAGCGCCATACAAGGGCGCGGGCGCGCCGCAAGATCTTTGATCCGCGCTCCGACGAAATCCAACAGGCCGATGGAGGCAGCCAGCACCGGAGCTGCCAGCAACGCCTCCCGCCACGACAACCATAGCCAATAGCCGGCCAGCACGATGCCCGGAACCCACAGCAGGCTTGATCTGGAGAGACTGAGTGCCAGTTCATCTAACCAGGCCGACTGCCCGGCGAACCCGTTGATGGCGCGAAAGAGAGATTCGTCCAAATTCATGTGGATGACGATAAAGCGTCAACCGTCATTCGTCAACCGTCATTCGTCAAACAGCGGGAAATGGTCTGGCTGGTCTATCTGGTTTGTTTGGTTTGTCTGGTTGGTCCGTGCAGTCAGCGATATGCCATACGCCATCGACTCTTGTTATCAGCGCGTTCGAAAGTGAATGCGCACAGTGAGTTCCCCATCGATCGGCTCATCGCCTTTCAACTGGGGCTCGAAGGTCCATTTATTCAAGGCAGTCATGCCTGCGATGGTGAGTTCCCGATGTTTGCATGGCTCCAGGACGACGACCGTGACTTTGGCATCTTTCGAGACCATCATGCGGGCTTTCATCCAGTCATCGAGCTCCTTGCCGTCCAGCGAGGGGGGAATGCCGGGCCAAGGAGTCGATTTGGCGACCGGCCCGAGCTGCTGGTCTTTGTTGAGCGACAATCCGTGGACATGAACTTCTGGTAACTCCAATACGTCTTCGCTGTGATCGGTCTCATGCGTGGCCTCATCGCCAGCCACCGCATGAGCGGAGGCCGGCCAGAAACACACAACGAATATGAACACCTGAGCAGCCCAATAAATTTTCTGCACTACAAGACTCCCCACTCGTATTAGTTAAGGTCTAGGTTCAGGCTAAGAAGGAATATTCTCATCTTGCCTGAACCTTGACCTCAACCTGGCTCTCCTCAGAAAAACCACTGTGCACGAAAAAAATACGACCTCGGCGCCCCCGCATGCGCAATCCCTAGACCGATGCTCCCTTCACCCGTGTTATAGAAGTACTGCTGGTCGAGCAGATTAATGATGTCGAAGCCGAGCAGCATCTTTTGATTGTCCCAGGGTAACGGGATCACATGCGTGAGCGAAGCATTGTAAACAGTATAGGAAGGAGAGTGAGAAGAATTCGTTTTCGCATCGTCGTCAGCCGACGTTCGCAAACCATATCCGTACAACATCTGACCGGTGACATTGGTTCGTTCCAGAAGCCGGTAGGTCACAACAGCCGAACTCGTCATGAGCTGCGAATGATCGCAAAAGACCCCTCCCTTTGAATTGATGTCGCCGATCTCCTTGCTGTCGAGGAGATATTGCCCCGATTGAAGCCCATATCCCTTGCATTGCCCCCAGGCCACATTGCCGCGCCCGGTCAGCTTATCGGTGAATTGCACCTTCAATGCTCCATCGATACCCCGTTTCCACCCGTTTTGGAACGCAAAGAAGTTCAGCATGGGGGTGGCGCCGAACTGGCCTGCGTCCGACATATAGTGGTCGAGCTTGTAATAGCCCGTCAACTCCAACGTGGCATACCGGGTGACCGCGTGATAACTCCCCACCTCGAAGTAATGCGAACGCTCCGCACGTGGATTGAAGCCGGTCGGGTCGTTCGGAGCAGCCGTGGTGTGCTGTGTATTGAGACTCACAAAGGCTATCTGTTCGACGTTAGGCGGGGTGAACAGTCGGCCATAGTAGGCATGGAACACGTTCGATTGATTATATTTGTATGTGGCGCCGAGACGGGGACTGACTTGCCCTTCTTGGTAGAACCCCTGAATAATATCAGCTCTCACGCCCATATTAAACGTCCACTGATCATTCGGACTCCACTGGTCCTGAACCCAGAACTCCTCCCGCCATTGGATATTCCGGTTGGAAGCCTGCAGGGTAAGGACCGGCCCCGCCGGAGCCCCGCCGCTGTTGTCGAACGCAAAGATCTGTGCCGTGTTGTTCGCATTGGTGTAATTGATCTGGAACCCTGTTTTCACGAGATGCTGGCTGTTGGGAGCCCACGTATGGTCCAACCGCCCTCCTCCTGTATACGCCGTTCGCCTCTGGTTGGCCGTTTGAGCAGTATTGGCATTATCTGCATAGGCCAATGCGTCGAAGCTAGGGGTATGAAAATCCGCCTCACCTCTCCGAAGATAGAGCCCCAGGTTGAAGAAATTGGCCGCATCCACATCATGCCGCCAGACCAATTGAGAATATTGATTGTTTTCCTTCTGGTACTGATTGACGGACTGTGACGCCACCGGATTATAGGTCGGGTCCTGCGCCTGAAGCAGGGTCAGCACATCCGTATTTGCTGCGAGGTTTGGAATCGTCGGAATCTGGTACTTCGCCACCGAATTGAGATACACCCAGCTGAAGTTATTGCGATTGTCATGCTGGAAATCGCCCCGCAGATAGGTGTTGTTCTTTTCGCTCTGATTGTGGTTGTTCGTGTACCCCAGAGTCGGCGGTTCCAAGCCGCGATTCGTGGTGATAAAACTATTCAAAGCATAGTAACGAAACTTTTCACCGACGGTGCCCCCATATTCAAAAGACGGATTCACGGTTTCATTGGATCCGCCGAAGACTTGCACAGAGCCAAAGCCCGGTTTCGTGCCACTCTTGCTCGTGATATCAACCAGCAGAGCGGTCTTGTTCCCGTATTGTGCTTCCATCCCACCGAGGATGATATCGGCCCTCTCCCAGGCCCGCGGAGGAACAATATCGGCAAACGATCCACTGACCGTATCGGGAATGGGAATGCCATCGATCCGAAACTGCTGATTGGCATGATCTTGACGGACATGCGTTTGCTTGAGCCCCCCATAGATCACGCTTGGAACCGTCAGCAGTACGTCGGACACATCGCTGTTGTTACCCTTCGGCAGGACCTCGATGTCCCTGCGGCTCAGTTGGTAGGTCTCGCTTGAAGCCTTATATTGGATCGCCGGCAAAGAAGAGACAATCTCCAGTGCAATGTCTTGCGTCACCGAGAGGGTGAGCGCCACCGGAGCCACCCGCTGCATACCAATTTTCACAACCACGAATTCGCTCTTATAGGTATCCTGAACCGCGCTGACAGAATACGTGCCTTCTTCCGGGACCGTCACGGTGAATTCCCCAGCCTGGTTCGTCACCCCTTGCGTCACAATGTTGCCCTCCTGATCGCGCACCTGCACGACAGCTTGATCCACTCGGCGGAGATCCTGAGCCTGAACCAGCCCGGTGATCGTGCGGGTTTCGTTATCCGCCCCGAAGACAGCGTTGCCTGCGCCTGACACGCATGAAATCACCACAACAACAATGCCCAGCAGTCCAACCCATCGACGAAGGGGGATAGTACGTAGCATCGGCACCTCTGCAAGCTCGATACAACATGAATGATGCGTGCGCTAACTATCCGAGGACAGCGTCCATCAGAGCAGCAGCGCAGACTGCAAACAGTTCAGCTGGTTAGGAGCAGGGAGGCGCGCGGGAAGGACCGACGACCGAGAGATCGATCGAAAGGAGAACTGATTCGGTAGGTGGATCCTGATTGTGGACCAGGTCGCAGACACTCAGATGGGAAACATCGACATCGAGTGAGCCGGCCGTGTGATGCTGTAGCCACTGGCAGAGATCGGTATCGGAATGCTCGTGCCCATCATGGTCAGCCGCCGCCAACTCATGATGGACATCCTGCGCCACTGCAAACGGGGCAATGGCGAGCAAGAGTAGGACGATACCGATGACCACAGAGCCCTGAAAAAAGCAGGGCAGATGTCGTATGGAAGTGCGACGCGTCATTGGGGCGAGCTAAGTAACATAGGCATTCGCAGCTTGTCAAACGATGGAGTTGAGGCCCATATTCTCATATCTTCAGCCATAGGTGCCTCTCTCTGTAGATATTTCCTTTGATATACGCTATATTTTACGCCTCTGAGCATTCATCGCCCCCCTCAAGCCACACTATATTAAAGGCGATTCCCATGTGAATTGGCAGGACCATGCAGAGACCGCTCGACAACCAACATGTCATTGAAATCAAGCCGCTGCCCTCACCGCGAGCAGTCAAGTCAAAACTGCCGATTACCGATCAAGCCGCTGCGCTGGTAGTTGAAACCAGAGACGCCATTCGCCGCATTCTGCACGGCCAAGACCGTGAGCGCCTGCTGGTGATCGTTGGCCCCTGTTCGATCCATGATCCTGGGGCCGCCTACGAATATGCCGACCGGCTAAAACCAGTGGCCGATGCGTTGCGCGACCGGTTGCTCATCGTCATGCGCACCTACTTTGAAAAGCCCCGCACCACGGTTGGATGGAAAGGCCTCATCAACGATCCACATCTGGACGGAACCTGCGATATCGCCACAGGGATGGAACTCGCGAGAACGATTCTTCTTAATATCAACAAACGCGGGATCCCTTGCGCAGCTGAAGCCTTGGACCCAGTGTCCCCCCAATACATCGCCGATCTCTGGAGTTGGGTCGCCATCGGCGCCCGCACCACCGAAAGCCAGCCGCACCGGGAAATGGCCAGCGGGCTGTCTATGCCGGTCGGCTTCAAGAACGGCACGGAGGGCAATCTTCAGGTGGCCTGGAACGCCATGGTCGCCGCAAAGCAGCCTCATCATTTTCTTGGCATCAACGCCGATGGGCTCACCTCCATCATCAAGACCACCGGCAACCCTGATCGCCATATCGTGCTGCGGGGCGGTGGCGGGAAAACCAACTATGAAGCCGAACATGTGGCACGCGCAGAAGCCATTGTAGCGAGCGAAGGCATCGTTCGTCCCATCATGATCGACTGTTCGCATGACAATTCCAGCAAAGACCATCGGCGCCAGAGTTTAGTCGCGCGCGAAGTCCTCCGCCAGTTCCGCGATGGCCGCCACTCCATCATGGGACTGATGCTCGAAAGCAATCTGAATCCCGGAAAGCAGACCTGGCAGCAGGGAAAAGCGCTGGCCCACGGCGTCTCCATCACCGATGCCTGTCTCGGCTGGGACGAGACAGAATCCTTGCTCACCGAACTGGCCAACATGATCGTGACCAAGCCCGCCTAGGATGCGCGACGAGCGGGAAAAGCGGGACGGACGAGACGGGGGAGTGTTCGAGGTGTCCGGAACTTCGTTTCGCGCTTTTCCCGCCAGTCTCGCCCGTCTCGCCTGAAGCCACATGCTTCCTGAACAGCCCGGCTCCATGCTACGATGCCGCCGCATGTTGATCGACACCCATACGCATCTCGATGACGCCCGCTACAACGACGACCGGGAGGCGATGATTGCGCGAGCCCGGGAAGCCGGTGTCGAAGCTTTCGTCACCATCGGCTGCGATCTGGCGACCAGCCAGGCGGCGATCGCACTGGCGGAGCAACACCCGTTCGTCTATGCCTCCATCGGTGTCCATCCGCATGAAGTGAAGCATATCCTCGACAGCTGGTACGACGATTTCCGCCGGCTGGCACAGAACAAAAAAGTGGTCGCCTACGGGGAGATCGGCCTCGACTACCACTACAATCATTCATCACCGAAGGAACAGCGCGAGCGATTCCGCGAACAAATCCAGCTCGCACGCGAGCTGAAACTCCCGGTGATCATTCACACGCGAGAGGCTCAAGACGATACGATTGCAATTTTGAAAGAGGAACGCGCGTCAGAAATCGGCGGGGTGTTTCACTGCTTCTCAGGGGATGCATGGCTGGCGAAGGATGCGCTGGACTTAGGGTTCTACCTCTCGTTCTCCGGTATTCTCACGTTTCAGAACGCGACGATGCTTCGAGATATCGCCAAGATCGCTCCGTTAGACCGCCTCCTGATCGAAACTGACTGCCCGTATCTGACACCCCTCCCTCATCGAGGCAGACGAAACGAACCGGCCTACGTGTCCTTCGTCGCGCAAAAACTGGCGGAGCTTCACGCCGATACACCGGGCATGTCGGTCGACCGCATCGGACGCATCACGACCGAGAATGCGAAACGCCTGTTCAAAATCGCTTGAGCTGCCGGTTGCGCTGTCGCAGCGCCTTGGGTAACTTCCGCGGATTCCCGCGCTTCTCCGGACCTCGCTTCGGACGAAGATCCTCCCCTGTATCCAGCTCCTTGTGAAGGGAGACTCGGCTCAAGCTCGACGGCCCCTGCAGTTTCCCGATAAACTCCTGAGCCTTCATGACGAAGGCTCCCTGCGCCGCCGCCACGTTGATAATCTCACGATCAGAACTCACCACCGCGCAGGCGGACCCAAATTCAGCAGCCAGACGTTGAATCACCTGATCGGCTTTTTCTCCCCGTCGAGAGAAGATAATCTCAAGACCGAGCCGATGCTCCCGCTGTTCCGTGCCCCATCCTTGTTGCCATCCGTCAAAGACCACCGTGATCGCATGGGATTTTCGTTGACGATACGCCGCCAGATCGCGCAGGAAAGACTCGCGCGCCATCTCGGAATGCAAGCTCGTCCCTGCACCGATCCGACCCGTTAGTGCCAAAAGATTGTACCCATCGACGATCAAATGAAGTGCCATGACTAAAGACCCTACTGCTCGCACCGCTTTCTGTCAATCGGTTCCGTCGCGAACTCGCGCCAACAGGCTGGGCGAGAGGCACGGAGCTAGTGGCTGGAGGGAAGAGCCGTGTTTCCGACCGGAAGTCTTCGCCCCTAGCCTCTGGCCCCTTGCCTCTCGCCAGAAAGCTTGCGTTTGCAGCAGAAGCGCTCATGAATAATGCGAGTGAGTCCGGTCAATCCTCTTGACAACGGCACACGCATCTGAGAAAAAACTCTATATCCCATCCCATTCCATCACATGCCGTGAAGACCCATGCGAACAACCCTGTGGCGCATCTTTTCCCTCACCTTCCTGGTCGGACTCTTCGGCCTCTCTGGGCATGCCCTCATTCCGTTTCACGCCGATCAGGCATTTGCGGCAACGGGTACCGCCCATCAGGAGTCTCCCGCCAAGCCCAAACGGTCTCGTACCTCCCCTATACGCATGGTCCCCACTCCTCTCGGCCTGACGACGATTCAGAACCTCCGGACGGCCAGCTCGCCGGGATTGACGAGGCTCGTGCTCGATCTCGACACGAAGGTCCGCCCCAGCAAACATCCCCAATTTCAGGCCGAGGGGGTGACCATCGAGATTCCCAACGCCACCTTGAGCCCATCTGCCAAGACAAAGCTTTCAACCGGCAGAATTGCCAAACCGTTTATCATTACCCAGCCATCTGAACGATCTGTACAAGTCTCTCTGCCAACTGGTTCATTCAAAAGCTATAAATGGCTCACGCTTTCTGACCCTCCACGGCTTGTCATCGATGTAGTACCTTCCCGTGAACCCTTAACAGTTCCGCCTGTTGAATCAACACCAGGCCTTGGACTTCCACTCCCCACCCCTCCGCAGCCTTCTCAGCCGAGAGCCAAATCCTTTAAGACCATTGTGATCGATCCAGGGCATGGCGGGAAAGATCCTGGAGCACGTGGGCAACGTGGGACGGAAGAAAAAGACATTACACTGAAAGTCGCGTTGAAACTACGCGATCTCTTGAGCCAGCAGCCGGGAGTCCGCGTCCTCATGACCCGTGAGCGGGACCAGTTCATCGAGTTGGAAGACCGGGCGAAGTTTGCCAATGGGCAGGAGGCGGATCTCTTCGTGTCGATCCATGTCAACTCCCACCCACAACGCTCCGTGAAGGGGATTGAAGTCTACCATTTCGGAGAGGCCAAGGATCAACGGGCGCTTGAAGTGGCGGCCCGAGAAAATGGAACCCCGCTCAACAGCACCGGCGTAGGATGGGAATATCTCGTCGCCGATCTCCTGACGGCCAAAAAGATCGAAGAGTCCCTTGAACTTGCCTGGACCGCTAAGGAAGCCATGGTGACCAACCTGAACGACCACTATACCTTAGTCGACCATGGGGTGAAGACTGCGCCCTTCTATGTGCTCCGCTTCACCAGCATGCCAAGTATCCTGGCCGAAATCGCCTATATCTCGAACTCTGATGAAGAAGACCTGCTCCGAACCAACCGCTTCACCACACGCGTGGCAGAAGCACTGATGGAAGGAGTCAAATCCTTCCTTGCCTCTTCGAAGCTCACCACGCGATGACCTCCACGCTATTCTATCCCCTACGTCGATGCCTACGGTCAAGTTAGTCTTAGAGTACGACGGGACCTGCTACGCCGGGTGGCAGCGCCAACCCGATCACCCCACGATCCAACAGGCCGTCGAACAAGCCATCCACCAGGTCAGCCAGGCCACGGTATCCGTCATTGGCGCAGGCCGCACGGACTCCGGCGTGCATGCGCTCGGACAAGTCGCGAGCTTTCGCACGAACCTGGATTGGCCCGCCTCTAACTGGATGCGGGCGCTCAATGCCGTGCTGCCGAAAGACATTGCCGTTCGTTCCTCCGCCCTCATGGACGACCACTTTCATGCCCAACACGATGCACGAGGCAAACTTTACACCTATCGTATCCTCCATCGTCCAAGCCGGCCTACCATCGATCGCGCATTCGTCTGGCACATCTACAGGCCATTGAATGAGGCTGCCATGCAACAGGCAGCAGCGACGCTGATCGGGTCACAGGACTTTTCCTCCTTCGAGGGAAGTCTCACGGACAACAACAATCCCATCTGCCATTTGCAACGGCTCGCTGTCATCCGCCAGGACGACCAGATTCTCATTGAGGCCTACGCCGACCGGTTTCTGAAACACATGGTCCGCGCGATCGTGGGAACGGTAGTCGAAGTGGGGCTCGGCAAACGGACTCCCGACAGTCTCACAGAAGTCCTACAGGCACGGGATCGGTCTGCCGCAGGTCAGACCGCCCCTCCCCATGGACTCTGTCTCATGCGCGTAGACTACGAGTAGCGAAGCGCGAGACCCGGCTGGTTTGTCTTGTTTGTTTGCTTGAATCGGGCTAACCGGAGAAACCAGATGAACCAAATCAACCAAATAAAACAGATCAACCCGTCCCGCCAGTCTCGCTTGTCTCGCGTGAGCCGGGCATCCTCGCTTACAGCAGATACGCTCATAAAAATGCGCTCTGCAAGGATGCCTAAATTAATAGAGACACATCGGATAAAATTTGGTATACTCTGCACATTTTCCGCCCCCCCACTATCACCAAAGGAGATGTATATGACGAAGACAGCAGGCATCGTGGCGGTATCCCTCTTTGTATCTGGGCTGTGCATCGCACCATTTGCCATCGCGGCGCCCGCGAAGCAAAGTAAGAAGGCTGCCTGCAACGCCCAAGCGAACGACCAAGGTTTGGGTGAAGGGAAGGGCGACGAGCGAAAGGCATTTATGAAAGAATGCCTCTCCGCAAAATCGGCGAAGGCAGGTGGGACTCAGCAGAGCAATCAGCAGAGTAAGATGAAATTGTGCAACACGGAAGCCGGTGCGAAGAAACTCAAAGGCGATGAACGTAAAGCGTTTATGAGCACCTGCCTCTCCAGCTAAGATTCTTGTCCCGCGGCCCGTTCGGGCCGCGGGGCGCATTTCCACATTACACCCTCACCCCAAACGCGCCGAGCAATGCTGCGCAAAGCGTGAACGCCGGCTGGGTTCTCTTGTTTATTTGGTTCATCTGGTTTGTTTTGTTCATTTGGTTGAATCAGCCTAATCGGAGAAACCAGATGAACCAAATCAACCAAACAAACCAGATGAACCAGTCCCGCTAGAACAGGTGGGGGGAGTCTTGGTTTTCCAACTTCTTGCGAAGTTCGATCAACTCCTGCTCGAGTGCCAAGATCCGGTCACTGATAGGGTCCGGCAGGTTGCTGTGGTCCATGGTGGCGTCAGGCAGCCGTGCGCCTTGAGTTTTAATGACGCGGGCCGGCACGCCGATGACGGTGGAATTGGCGGTGACATTCTTGAGCACAACTGAATTGGCACCGATCTTCACATTGTCGCCGATCGTGATCCCGCCGAGAATTTTTGCGCCGGCCCCGACGACCACGTGATTGCCAAGCGTGGGGTGACGTTTACCACGCTCCTTGCCCGTCCCTCCAAGCGTCACGCCTTGGAAGAGGGTCACATAATCTCCGATCTCTGCCGTCTCACCAATCACAACCCCCATGCCATGATCGATGAAGAACCCAGTGCCGATCTTCGCTGAGGGATGGATTTCAATGCCCGTGAACCAGCGAGCAATCTGAGAAATAGCCCGAGGAACGAACGGCACGTTGTAGGACTTCAGCCAGTGTGAAATACGGTAGGCCAGCAGCGCATGAAAGCCGGCATAGGTCAGCACGACTTCAAACCAGCTGGTCGCCGATGGATCTCGGTCGAACACGGCACGGAGGTCTTGTTTGATTGCTTTGAGCATCTGGTCTACATGTCATCAAGTCGTAACGTCATCAAGTCTTCACATCTCAGGAGGGAAGATTACATCACATCGGGTCCTTTGGAGCCAAGTAGGTAATGAACCCTGATAACGAGTTCGCAACCTCTTCGGATTTCGTTCGAAGATCGTACCTGCTCAGGTGTTCAGGCTGAAGGCTATAAGTTATCTCGCAAAGCACGAATCAAGCCATTCAAAACCTTCTCGGTTTCTACGGCCTTAGGTTCAAGCAGAGATGAATTCTCGTTGAGCAGAAGCCCGACCCCTAAAAGCCTTCAGCCTATCTACCTTAGTAGTTACCTTCCTCGATCAAACAGACCGCCTGGGCGGCAATCCCTTCCTCCCGACCGATCATGCCGATTCCCTCTCCGCTCTTCACCTTGACGTTGACGAGGTTCGGATCGACCCCGAGTACCTGCGCCATTTGCTTTTGCATGGCTGCCAAGTGCGAACTGAGCCGAGGGGCCTGCGCGATGATGACTGTGTCGGCGTTCACGAGGCGATACCCCTTCCCCCGCATCTTCCCAACTACATCCTCCAGCAGTTTCAGGCTCGAAATGTCCTTGAATCGCTGATCGGAGCTGGGATAGTGCCGGCCTAGATCTCCTTCACCCATCGCTCCGAGCAGCGCATCGCAGAGAGCATGGACCAACGCATCGGAATCGGAATGTCCCAACAAACCCTTACTGTGGGGCACTTCGATCCCACCGAGAATCAGCTTCCGTCCTGGTCCCAACGGATGGATGTCGTAGCCGCAGCCGACGCGCATCGTCATAGACTCTCCTATATCTCGCGAGATTTGCGCGATGGGCGCGAAGAGCGAGACGTGCCAGTCCCGCTTTTCACGCGCGCCTCGCTCCCCGTGATTCGCGACGCCAGAATAGCCGCGCCGATCACCAGGTCTTCAGGCCTTGTCACTTTGATATTCTCCCCGCTTCCCTCTACCACTGCGACCGAATACCCCAACCATTCCACCAGAAAGGCGTCGTCGGTGGCCCGAATCCCTTCGGCATGCGCTTTCCTGTGAGCGGTCTCGATCCAGTCCCGTCGAAAGGCCTGCGGAGTTTGGGCGAGCCACAAGGGGGTGCGATCGACCGTTCGCTCAATCGTCCCATCCGTCCGTACCTGCTTCACGGTATCCCGCATCGGAAGCGCAATAATCGCCGCGCCCTCTTTCCTCGCTGCAGCCACGACCTCATCGACCATCCTTTGCGTCACAAACGGCCGTACGGCATCGTGGATGAGCACGATCTCTGTATCTGAGTGGACGTGAGCGAGCGCGCACCTCACCGAATCCTGACGCTCGGCACCGCCCGCCACCACCTTCGTCACTTTGGTGAATCGATATCGCGAGACGATCTCGTGCTCACAGTATTCAACGTCGGCAAGGGGAACAGCAAGAACGATCTGATCGACCACAGAGGAGGCTTGCAATGTCCGTAACGACTGAACGATGAGCGGCTCACCACCCAACGACAGAAATTGTTTGGGGACGGAGCCACCTATCCGAAGCCCGCGGCCGGCAGCCGGCACAAGCGCCACCACCAACGGAGCCTGATGAGCAATCGGTTTGATGCGGGGCGAACGGGTTGTGGTCATAGACAAGGTTGCCTGTCTTGTTCATTTGGTCTGTCTGGTTTGTCTGGTTTTTTTGGTTGAACGACACTAGCCATATGAACCAAATCAACCAGATACACAAAACAAACCAGACCAACCAGATAATTCTTCCGCAACTGGCTAGGGCCGCAGCGTGAGGTAGATCGCTTGGCCCTTCCGTTTGAGCAACAAGAGGACGGCATGATCCTTGGCAAGACCGGAAGCAGCTTGTTCATAGGACTTGAGCGAGCCCACCGCCTTGCGATTGACTTCGAGTATAAGATCGCCTTCGCGCACACCCATTTCTTCCGCCGTGCTTCCAGGCTTGACCCTGACTACCACCACACCACGCTCGGTAGACTTCAATCCGTAGCGAGCAGTCAGTTCCTCGTTGAGTTCGCGGACATCGAGATCCGAGAGAACCCCAGTCGGCACCGCAGACTCCCTGTTCTCCTCTGCGCCGGGCTGTCCTAACGATTTCGGCTGCTCGACAATTGCAATCTCCATCGTCTTGGGCTTCTTATCTCGAATCAACTTGACCAAGACCTTCTTCCCGATCGGAGTTTGCGCGACGGCATTCCGCAAATGCGTCGGCGATTCCATCGACTTCCCGTCATATTCGACTATGACATCTGCGCGCTCGATCCCTGCCTTCTTTGCAGGACTATCCTCCATGACGTCGCTGACAAGCACGCCCTTCGTATCGGCGATCCCGAACTGTGTGGCCAACTCAGGATTCAAATCTTGAATCGCCACACCGAGCCAGCCACGGACAACCTTCCCCGTCCGCACCAACTGATCCATGATGGCGCGCGACAGATTGCTGGGCACCGCAAAGCCAATACCCATGCTGCCGCCGCTTTGGCTGAAAATCGCCGTATTGATCCCGACCAATTCACCACGCACGTTGACTAACGCGCCTCCGGAATTGCCTGGGTTGATCGCCGCATCGGTTTGAATGAAATCTTCGTATTCGGCAATGCCCATGCTGGCTCGTCCGACTGCACTGACGATCCCCATGGTCACGGTCTGGGTGAGCCCGAACGGACTCCCCACAGCCAACACATACTCCCCGACCTCCAGCTGGTCGGAGTCTGCCCAGGGAATGGTTGGGAGCCCTGTCGCTTCGATTTTCACGATCGCAATATCCGTCTTCGCATCGGTGCCGATCAGTTTGCCTTTAAACTCCCGCTTGTCCGACAAAAAAACCCGAATCTCGTCGGCCTTGTTCACTACATGATTATTGGTAACGATCAACCCATTGGATTCCACAATGACCCCGGACCCCTGGCCGCGCTCTTTTGGCTCTCGCTGAGGGTTATCACGTTTATGAAATTCGTCGCCGAAGAATTTCCGAAAAAACGGGTCGTCGAGCGGCGAACCGTGCGGGCCTTCTCCAGATTTTCCGCTTCGTGTCGCCGCAATGTTGACGACCGCGGGCTTCACCGATTTGGCGATCTCGACGAAGTTTTTTGCGCTCCCTCCTCCCATCGGCAACTGCGGTGCAGTCGCTACTGGGCGAGCGATCGGGTTAGGAATCGGGTTAGGAATCGGATTGGGAGTCAGCTCAGGGCCGGCCGTGCCGGTCGGCAACCAACCCATGTTGGAAGCCACCACGATCCCGATGATGATCCCTCCAGTGACCAAGACAAGCGGAACCAGCCCTGCACGAACGAGTTTCATAGGTGATCCTTGCCCTTCATCTCTCGTGGCTCGAACGATTCATATACCACCGATGCACCCCGGCACATCACAGAATTTCTCCGGAATATATCCCCATGATGGTATGGAGAAACTTCATCGCCTCCATGCGAGGCCGCTGAAACGAGTTCCGCCCGATGATGGAGCCGAACCCGCCGCCGTCACGAATGGCGCGCACCTCCTCAAATACATGCTGGTCCTCGCTCTTGGCCCCTCCAGAGAAAATGACGATCCGGCGCCCATCGAACGAACTCTGCACCACATGCTTGACCCGCTCCGCCAGCGTGGCGATTGGAATCTTGGCCGATTCGTACACCTTCTTCGCCGCGGCCTGTTCAAGGTGCGCAGTGGGGAGCTTGACCTTAATGACATGGGCGCCGAGCTGGGCTGCAATATGCGCCGCATAGGCCACCACATCGATCGCTGTCTCCCCTTCCTTACTGAGCACCGACCCGCGCGGATACGACCATACGACGACCGCCAAGCCACAGTCCTTGGCCTCTTCTGCAATCGCGCGCAACTGTTGATACATGGCGTTGCAGTGCGAAGACCCTGGATAGATCGTAAATCCGACCGCTGAACAACCGAGCCGAAGCGCGTCCTTCACGCTGCCGGTGACCGAGGGCAAGGGATCTTTCTCGTCGTGCAAGACATCGTGATTGTTCAACTTGAGAATTAGTGGAATCCGGCCGGCGAATTCAGCGGCGCCGGCTTCGAGAAATCCCAGTGGAGCCGCGTAGGCATTGCAGCCGGCATCGATGGCCAATTGAAAATGGTACAGGGGACTATACCCGGATGGGTTCGGCGCAAAACTCCGAGCGGGACCATGCTCGAACCCCTGGTCGACCGGCAGAATCACCAGCTTGCCAGTCCCCGCCAATTTTCCGTGGCGCAACAGACGGGCAATATTCGTTCTTGTTCCCGCATTGTCGCTACTGTACCAGCTCAGGATCTCTTGTACTCGATCAGCCATGTCTCCCCCTCCGGTGAATTCGTGAAACGGTATCCGCTAGTAGCTATTCAGGTGTTCAGGCTGAAGGCTCCTGGCACAGGCTGAAGGCCGGAGCTCCGAACACTTCAGCCTGAACACCTTCAGCCTATCTACCTGAGAGTTACATTCGTCTGCCTTGGATGAACTCCTCTGCATCACGCACATCGTCTGCGCTGCCAATGATCAACGGCACCCGCTGATGCAATTGCTTGGCCTCCACGTCGAGAATGCGCATGGTGCCGGTGCTGGCTCTCCCTCCTGCCTGCTCCACGACCCACGCTAATGGATTGGCTTCGTACAGCAACCGGAGCTTGCCCTCCGGCTTGTCCAACTCACCGGGGTAGAGATAGATGCCTCCCCCGAGGAGAATCCGGTGCACGTCGGCGACCAGACAGCCTGAATAGCGCACGCTGTAGGGCTTCCCCGTGGCTTTATCCGTGATTTTCAAGCCGTCCACATACTTCTTTGTGCCCGCCGTCCACTTATGATAATTCCCTTCGTTCGCGCCATAGATCTTGCCTCGAACAGGAATCCGGATCTGCTCATGGGATAGCAGATACTCGCCGATGCTTGGCTCCAATGTAAACCCATGGACTCCTTGTCCAACCGTATAGACCAGCATGGTGCTTGACCCATAGAGGAGATAGCCGGCTGCGACCTGCTCTGTTCCCTTGCGAGCGAGATCATCCTCTGTCGGCATCCGGTCTTTACGCTCTGACTTCACAACGGAAAAAATCGTGCCGAGCGGCATATTGCAATCTGTGTTCGATGAGCCATCGAGAGGATCGAAAAGCAACATGTACGGGGCCTGCGGCCAATTCTCCGGCAGCAGGGCCGGCTTTTCCATCTCTTCAGACGCCAGTGCGCACACAAGTTCGCTATGGTGAAATACCTTTAGAAACGTCTCGTTCGCAATCTCATCCAGCTTCTTGACTGTCTCCCCCTGCACATTAATCTCGCCTGTCGTTCCCAGGATATCGATCAGCCCTGCATGTCTGAGATCCTGCGCAATGAGTTTCCCAACCAGGCCGATCTGAGTGAGAAGACTGGAAAACTCTCCAACGGTTCCTGGGGGGCCCGCCTGCTTCTGAGTGATAAATCTGCTTAAAGTAAGAGGAAACTGTCCCATGATGATAGAGCCGAGTATAACCGTTTTGAACTGGGCGGGCAACGAACGGCTGGTTACCTGCCTCACTGGGTTGGTGAAGAAGCCTGCCATCCACTGACGAGATCGGCCACAATCGACCCAATGATGACCTTGGCCTTCATGCGAACCGGAATGCGCCGATCGTCGTTGGTAAACCACACCCGGATGTTGCCCTGGTTGAGGAAGAGACCTTGGAACGGCATGATCACCAACACACGAGCCGTTTCAACTTCCCCCCACGGACCACTGACAGTCTCGATCTCCTCAACCAGTACGTCCAATTTGCGGTTCTTTTTATCGTGATACACGTTCATCGTCAGAGATGAACCGGGCTGGAACGACAATGTACTACGCGCATAATAGAGACAGGAGATGACGTCTTGGGTGCCAGGCGGCATCTCCGCTGTTTCAGTTGTCCCACCTTTGACAACTGTGACCCTCCCCTCTTTCTGATGAAATGCGTACTCGATATCTTCCTTCTTCTTCCCTTCTCGCCGCTTGAAGGTCACATGCTCAGGAAGCAGCGTGGCGAGATCCACGATCGACTCGACTCGGTTATCCACGGGGAAGAACTTGGTGATGACGGGCCTCGACTGCGCTGTGGTAATCAATTTCGCCAGCGACCGTTCTCCGTCCGCACCGGCACCACTGACAGCCATCACGGCTGTGCCGGCTGTGATATTCAGCCAAGAAATTTCGTAGGTGAGCTGTTCCCCGACTTGGAGGGATCGCGCTGAAGAAAGCTCTCCGGCCCCAGCCCACGAGACCGCCCCGCCCATGGCGCCCAATATCAGACATGCCAGTGCGAGCCAGGCACGAGACCGCATAGAAGCCGGGCGAGAGGCAAGGGGCACGAGGCGAGAGGAAAGACATTCCTTCTGATCGCCCCTAGCCTCTGGTCCCGCGCCTCTCGCCCAAACATTGGCGATTGCAGTAGACGCGTTCATGAATAATGCGGGTTAGCAGCCAAGGGCGCGTTTGGCTGCTAGCAACTCGCCTTCGATGACTGCGCGGATTGTGGCCAACCGCTCCGGCGAGGTGGCTTCAAACCGTAATACAAGGGCCGGCTGAGTATTCGAGGCTCGGATCAGGCCCCACCCATCGTCGAAGATGGCACGTACCCCATCGATGGTGACGACATCTCGAACCAGCAACTTGGCCGGACCAAGCTCCTTCCGAGTCTTCATACAGTCTGTCAACCGTTCCTGCGCATGCTTGACCAACTCGAATTTTATGGCGTCCGACACGTCTACCCGAATCTCCGGAGTAACGGACGTCTTCGGAAGATCCGCCACCAACGCAGAGAGTGGACGAGTGGTCTTGGCCAGAATTTCCACCAGCCGGCACGAGGCATAAATCGCATCGTCATACCCAAAGTACCGATCGGCAAAGAACATGTGCCCGGACATTTCGCCGGCCAAGAGGGCCTGCTCGCTCTTCATCTTCGCCTTGATCAGGGAGTGGCCGGTTTTCCACATGATCGGCCGCCCCCCCTGCTTCGCAATATCATCGTAGAGGCTCTGCGACGATTTGACCTCAGAGATGATGGTGCTCCCAGGCTTTGCGGCTAAAATGTCGCGCGCGTAGACCACCATCAGGCGATCGCCCCACAATACATTCCCTTGTTCATCGATGGTCCCAATGCGGTCGGCATCGCCATCGTAGCCGATCCCGACATCGGCTTTGTGCTGTTTGACGGACTGAATCAGATCGTCGAGATTCTCTAAGACCGTGGGATCGGGATGATGGTTCGGGAATCTCCCGTCGAGATCGCAATAGAGCCCCGTGACATGACAACCCAAGAACTCCAAAGCCTGTTTGGCCACCAAAGCCGCCACACCGTTCCCGCAATCGATGACGACATGCAGGCGCTTGGCGTTGACGTGGGTGAAACTCTTCTTGATATAGGCCAGATAGTCGGGAATGATGGGATGTTCCGACAACTGTCCAGATCCAGATACAAAAGAGCCTGCCTCCATGACCGCGCGAAGTGCCTGAATCTCCTCTCCATGAATCGCGTCTTTCCCGATGCAGACCTTAAACCCGTTGTACTCTGCTGCATTGTGGCTCCCGGTGATCATGATGCCGCCGTCAACCGGCAATTGAAACAGAGAGAAGTACACGAGTGGCGAGGGACAAATGCCGATATCCACGACATTCAGTCCGCCTGCCAGGAGTCCCCGCACGAGGGCCTTGTGGAGACTAGGGGAACTCAGTCGGCCATCTCGTCCGACCGAGATCGTCTTCACCCCACGGTCTTTGACATAGGTGCAGTAGGCGCGCCCTACCTGCTCCGCTATCGAATCGGTGAGTTCCTGGCCCACGATGCCACGCAAATCGTATTCGCGAAACAATCCCATTCCTAACTCCTGTGATGAGTGATGCGTGATCAGTCATGCGGGACAGAGAATATCCCAGCCCATCACTGATCACTCCTCACGGTTTCACGCCTCTCCCATAATCATCCTGAAATCGGACAATATCGTCTTCCCCAAGATAGGGTCCATTTTGCACTTCAATGATATGCAGGGTCTCTTGACCAGAATTTTCCAACCGATGACGGGTTTCGACAGGAATTTCTGTGCTATGGCCAATCTTGAGCTCGAAGACCTCGTCGCCCCTGGTCACCCGCGCCGTTCCGGTGATCACGACCCAGTGTTCGCTCCGTTGATGGTGCATCTGTAACGAAAGCCGCCCACCTGGCTTTACCGTCACGCGCTTCACTTTGTAACCCAGCCCCTCTTCCAGAATGGTATAGGACCCCCAAGGTCGATGCACGGTGAGATGCTCAAGATGTTCCGGCGCGTTCTGCCGTTTCAGGATGTCGACCAACTGCTTCACATCTTGCGCGCGGGACTTTGGACAGACTAATGTGGCGTCCGGCGTATCGACCACCACCATGTCGGTAAGCCCGATCGTCGCCACAAGACGGCGATCCCCGTACACGATCGACCGGCGGCTATCGAGGTCGACCACACGACCGACCACAACATTGCCGGCCTTATCTTTCGGCGCCACTTCATCCAAACTCCCCCAACTCCCGACGTCAGACCACTGAAAGGAGACAGGCACAATCGCGGCTTTCTTCGATCGCTCCATGACACCCGTATCGATCGAGACCGGCTTGAGTGTCCGGTAGGCATCGTCGATGGCCTGTCTGGTCGCCCCCGACTGCATCAGTTGGCCGATCCGTTCGATCCCACGAAAGAGGATGGGTTGATGGCGTCGAATTTCATCAAGAATCGTCGCAGCGCGCCAAATGAACATGCCGCTGTTCCAATAATAGTCCCCAGCCTTGAGATACTGTGCGGCATTGGCGGCATTGGGTTTTTCAACAAACCGGCTGACTGGGTGCCCCTTAAGCGTACCCTGTTTCTCCAAGGTCACTTTCCGGTTGGGCCTGATGTAACCGTAGCCAGTCTCCGGACGGATCGGCTTGATGCCGAACGTCACCAGATAGTCCTGCTTCGCCAGCGCCGCCGCCAACGATACTGCCGCATCGAACGCTCGCTGGCCCTTGACAATATGATCGGCCGGAACCACCAACATAATCGCATCGGGATCCCGCCGGACCAGTTCTAACGCCACCAAGGCAATGGCCGGCGCGGTATTGCGCCCTTCCGGCTCGAGCACAAAGTTATTTGTGAGCGCGTCCTTCCATTCACTCAGCTGAACGCGAATGGACTCTGCTTGGGCCGGATTCGTGGAAATCATCACCTGATTCGGCGCCGAAGCACAGATCACCCGATGCATGGTCTGCTGAATCAACGTGTCATTTCCCATGATCCGCAACAGCTGTTTGGGAAACAACTGTCGGCTGAGCGGCCAAAATCTGGTGCCGCTGCCGCCGGCCATGATCACGGGATAGAGATGGTTATGCAATTCGAGGTTCGAGGTTCGAGGTTTACGAGCAGCCATACACGGAATCTCCTACTCTATGAATGCTTTCCTGAATCTGGAACAACGACTTTCGACCTTTGGGCGTCCAGAATCATTTCGATGATCTCGCGAACCGCTCCCTCCCCGCCCTTCTTCTGACAGACATAGTCGACCGCCGCCACAATAGCCGGCAGCCCGTCCGCTGGAGAGGCCGAAAACCCCACAGCCTTCAATGCTTCAAGATCATTCACATCGTCTCCAATATAGGCCACTTGCTTAAGCGAGAGCCCATGTCTGGCCGCCATCTCCCGAATCACCGTTAACTTATCCATCACCCCTTGGTGCAACTCGGGAATCGTGAGCTTCTCGGCCCGCCGCGCCACCAGCTTCGTCCGCTCCTGCGTCACGATAGCGGTGATGATCCCTGCCCGCTGCAACAGCTTGATCCCCATGCCATCGCGCGTGTTGAACTTCTTCCACTCATCGCCGGATTCCGCATAGTACATCCCTGCGTCCGTCAAGACGCCGTCGACGTCGGTGGCAAACAGACGAATCTGACTCAGCAGCTTGCGTGCCACCTTCCCGGATCGTGATGTTTTTTGAGTTGATGATCGTTTCGCCATCGTGTGAACTCTAGGTGTGACCTGTTGCCATATTACTCATCGTACCTGGCGCTGCAAACCAAAAACTGAAACCGGCAAAACATGAAGGGTCAGCGAGCACGATCCGCATCCCATGAACTTGGGGTGGGCGCGAGACGTGGAGCGTGCCTCATAAATCGGGTAATCGCACTGGATTGTACGCTGATCGTACATACGTACAAATCGAAAACAATTCTGGAAACCAGGCAGGCAATAGTCTTGGGGCGCTCACTCAATGGATGTGCTCAATGCTGCGAGACGACATCGGCGTATAGGTCGGGACAGCCTCATTGAGCCGGCGAATCAGCTCCTCATCATCGCCATGACTCACCGCAGCTTCAAGATGAGCGATCGCTCGATCGAGGCGATCCGATTGAATCGCTGAAGCACTGATGGCGCGCCGGATCTTTGCGTGCGGCGTGGGTTCGACTTGTTCCGTCTCTTCAAAGAGTTCCTCGTACAGTTTTTCTCCTGGACGCAAGCCGCTGTACACAATCTGAATATCCTGGTCCGGCACAAGACCGGACAGGACAATCATATTCCTGGCCAGATCGACTACTTTAACCTGCTCCCCCATATCCAGCACGAATACCTCGCCGCCCTGTCCCAAGTGGCTGGCCTGCAACACCAATTGCACCGCTTCCGGAATCGTCATGAAGAACCGTTTGATCTGGGGGTGAGTCACCGTGAGCGGCCCGCCCCTTCGAATCTGCTCCGCAAACAACGGGACAACACTGCCGTTACTGCCCAGCACGTTCCCAAATCGGACCACCGTAAATTTCGTCTGCCCTCGATGACCCAGGCTCTGCATCAGGTCTTCGGCCACTCGTTTCGTGGCGCCCATGACACTCGTGGGATTGACCGCCTTGTCGGTGGAAATGAGCACGAAACGATCGACCCCACAAGCCAATGACGCCTCGGCCACGACTTTTGTTCCAAGCACGTTATTGCGAACGGCCTCTTTCGGATTCAGCTCCATGAGCGGCACATGTTTGTGCGCCGCGGCATGAAAGACAAGGTCCGGAACCGTCTGTTGCAGCACCTCCGCCACTCGCTCAGGAACCGTCACATCTCCCACCGCCGGGATGATCGTGATCTTTGGATACTGCGCCCGCAGTTCAAGGTCGAGTGCAAACAGGCCGTTCTCATAGCGCTCAAAGAGAATCAACGTGGCCGGTTGGTATCGGACGATCTGCCGGCAGAGCTCAGACCCGATCGATCCCCCGGCACCGGTCACGAGCACTCGCTTCCCTTCGAGCAACGGATGCAACTCCTGCCGATCCATCTGAATAGGTTCACGCTGCAGAAGGTCCTCCAAGCTCATCGGCCTGACCTGTCTCAGTGCCTCCGGATTCGCCAGCAGTTGTTTCACGCTCGGCAAGGTCTTGATGGGAACCTTGCACCCCTCCGACGCGGCAAGGATCCGCTGCTTCAGTGCGGTCGAAGCCGAGGGAATCGCCACAATGATCTCGTGCGCGACGAGACCTCGCGTCAGACCCGTGATATCCGCGATAGTCCCCACGACGGGGACCCCGTGAATCTTCATCTTCTGCTTGATTGGGTCGTCGTCCACCAACCCGACCGGTCTGTAGTGAGAGCTCCCATCGCTCAGCATATCCCTGATCAGCAACTCACCGGCATTGCCCGCCCCGACCACCAACACTCTGCGAGCTGTAGGGCTGAGCACGTGAAGCCATTCGCGGAACCAGCGAACCACCAACCGGATACCAGCGAGAAAGAGCCCGCTGAGCACACCCGTAAGAATAATGACCGAGCGCGGATATTCGACCCATCCAAGGAGACCATGCACCACACCGTAGAACACCGCAGAACTGATGACGGAGGCCCAGAGTATACGGCCTAAATCATGGAGGCCGACATAACGCCAGAGCCCGCGCTGAATGCCGAATGCGGCAAGACCACTACCATAGATCGCCAATACGATGGGTAGGCCCCATAGGAACAGTCGTGCATGGTCGGGGGGAATGTCCCCTTCGAATCGGAGGCCAAAGGCCGTCACATTCGCCGCCGCAATAAGTCCGAGCTGTACGCAGACCACAAGAACTGATCTATACCGCTGCACTAATTGTCCATAGCGACCGACGAGACGATGAAACAGTGAGATTACTACGATTCGCATGAGATTTCCGTGGCAGCTCCAGTGGTAAAGATTCAGGTGTTCAGGCTGAAGGCTGACGGCTAAAATCCTTCAGCCTATCTACCTGAGTAGCTGCCCGATTATATGACGGATAACTTAAGACCGCCATCGCCAAAAGCACCCAGAAGAGCACTGCCAAGGACCCGACCAACATTTGATCGAACTGCAGACGTAGAATCAACCCTACGACGCTGACAATTGATCCCACGAGTACGGCTTTTGACAGCCAATCCTGAGCCTGGCGGTATTCTTCAGAAGTCCTCAGAACGACTCGAACAAAGAACCACCCAAACAGCACCATCCCCGGAAGCCCGACATGGAGCGCCAGATAGAGAAAGATATTATGTGTCCCTGAATGCGTGATGGCAGCATGTCCAGGCATGACAACTTCATGGTCCTGGCCATAGAGCAGAAGATAACTTTGGCTCCCATATCCGATCCCAACCAACCAGTGTCTGGCGATCTCAGACAGGGTAAACCCCCAAATATCAAACCGGTGAAACACAGATGAAAAACCTTTTTTAACAGGAATCGAACTCGTGATATCGGCGCTTAGTCCGGTTACAGGGATTGTGCTCGCGTTGAAAACTACCATGACAGCAGCGATCACACAAACCGTCGCAAGCGCGGCGACAATCTTGGCAGAGACCGAACGAATGAACCAGACCATGACCCAAAGTTCCGCAACAAGGGCAACCAGGCCTGCGCGTGACTGAGTCGCAATCAAGCAGACCGTCATCAGTCCGACAGCAAGCGCGCCGCCGGTTCGTATTTCTGGAGGCCCCTCTCCTAATGCCACTGCCAATCCAAAAGGAATGACCATGATCAGAAATGTGGTCAGCCACACCTCAGCGGGAAGAAACGAGACCACCGCTTGAGGATTCTCAAGGTTAAACTGTGAAAGTCCATAGGCAGCGACAAGGATTGCCATGATCCCGACCAGCCCCAAGAGAACCTGCCGATAGAGTAGCCCCTTGAAGAAATAGATCACCGCGTAGAAGACCACCATGTGTTGAAGCAGCTTGCCATACTCCTTCACACTATAGGACGGAGCCAAGGAAAATGGGATCGTGAGTCCGACCCAAACGACAACGGCCAGCAGGAGCATGTCGTACGGTGTCCGAGAATAGAACAGGCGCCGATTGATGACACACCACACAACCAGCAAACCAAGCAGGAGAATAAACCCGTTTCGTTCCACAACGAGAAGCGACTTGAAGGGGAGCACCGCAATATAGACAGCCAGGGCCACGCGGACGAGGGTATCGAAATAGGGCACCCGCTCGGATGACGGCATGGCAATTGTTGAAGTCGTTGGCACCGCTATCCTTTCAAGAGCCGACAGGTTGTATCCGTTGCTCGACCCCCTTCACCGCAAGGGCAAGGGAGAGAAACAGCACCCCCCAGAACCCCAGGATGACGAGCCGCCACTCCTCCGATGCATACTGATAGAGGAGCGCGAAGCCTCCGCACAGAGCCATCACCCCATATTCCGCCAAGACAGTCCGCCGGTGGCCCCACCCACTCAATACCAATCGCTGGTAATAATGGTCACGATGGGCTTCCCACACCTTTTCGTGGCGAAGCACCCGCCGTGCCAACGTCACTGTGGCATCGAGAATAAACGGTGAAAATATGATAACCGGAACCCACAGATCAAAGACCCCGTCGCGACATCCGAGGACAATCATCGCCGCTGCAAGAAAGCCTGTAGACACACTCCCGACATCGCCCATGAAAATCTTCGCTGGAGGAAAATTGTGGACAAGAAATCCCGCCGCTGCAGCAGATTGCAAGGTTGCGATGACAGAGATCACGGGATGCTGCGCCTGCCAGCCCAAATATCCGAGCAATCCACAGCCGATCACCGTCATGCCCCCAGCAAACCCATCCATTCCATCCATGAAATTGTACAGATTGGCCATCCAGATAAGAAACAGAATGGTGATGGGAGCGGCGATCCACCCCCAACTGATGACCCCGAGCATGGGAACTGCTGTAGAAGGAATCATGAGGCCTGAACCGATCACGAGGAGAGCTGCAGCCAAGAGGTGAACCCCAAACCTTACCGCAATCGGAAGCCCCCGTCGGTCATCCACCAACGACACAATGCTGATCACACCTGTCATCATGAGGATCCACCACCCAGTCGAATTGAGCACAGGCATCGACTCGTTCGGCGATGACCGGATCCAGCCTAATACTCCGAAAATCAGCACTCCCAGATACAGGGCTCCCATGATGGCGACTCCACCCGTCCTCGGTATTGGCGTACGATGAAGTGACCGTTCGTTGGGGTGATCCAGTGACACAATGGGGGAGCCTGGTCTGGCAAGCCATCCTGTCAACCACCATGAAAAGGACCCAACGGTTGCAGCAAGATAGGGAATCATCATCGTAGTATCAGGCAAATTTCCTTGACCGGCCGACCGACGGGTCCCCTGCCAGGGCAAGCCGTTCTTGATACAGATCAAGAAAGTGCCGTCCGACCTTCTCCTTCGAATGCTCACGCACAACGAATTCGCGCCCGGATGCACCCATGGCTGCTCGCAGCGCGTGGTTGGTGAGGAGACGGGCGATCGCATCCGCGAGCGCCGCAGAGTCTCGCACTGGGACTAACAGACCCGTTTTTTGATGTTGAACGACCTCACGACAACCAGGGACGTCCGCCGCAATCAACGCCTTCCCACAAGCTGCCGCCTCCAATAATACTTTGGGAAGCCCTTCACGATAGGAGGGAAGGACCACCAGCGTTGCCGCCCCAAGGACAGTCGGCATATCCTCACGATGTCCCCACCATTCAATCCCATCATTCTGAGACCAGCGGCTCAGCTGCTCCTCGTCTATCGCAGTCGGATTGTCCTCATCACGCCGTCCAACGAGAACGAATCGAGCCGGAATAGCCTTCTTCTTGAGAAGACGTGCCGCGTCTACGAACTCGGCTACCCCCTTATCCCACAACATCCGACCTGCCAACATAACAATCGGCAATCCAGCAGGAGTCTGCACCGGCAAAAAGAGGTTTGTATCAACACCCGATCCGGCAATGATACGGACTTGATCGGAAGACACAATACCTTCTTCGGTCAGCACATCCCGATCCTCAGCATTTTGACAGACAACAACAGATCGGCTGAGCCTGACCGCTACCCTCAATCCCATCCGCATCAACGACCGAAGCAGCGACGCTTGTCGCGGCCGATCGGTAAATGCATAGCCCAGTCCTGCAAAGGTGTTAATGACGACCGGAACCTTGGTCATCCATGCAGCAAGGGATCCATACAGGATTGGTTTCATCGCCACCTGCTGCACAATCTGTGGTCGCTCACGGCAATACAGCTGCATGAGTTCTATGAATGCCACCAGCTCTCGGAACGGATTTCGGCTTCGCCGGCGTAACCCGATTGGAATAAGCCGGAACCCCTCGTTCCGAATACGCTCTGCGTGGTCAGCGATCCGGGTCGCAATCACCACCTCATACCCCGCATCTCTTGCGGACCTGGCAAGATCACGGCGAATCTCCCAGAAGGTCCAGTCTTCCGTAATAAGAAACAACAGGCGAGGATGTGCCTGCGTCACGGTCGAAGCCATGCCTGAAACATCAATACATTCCACAAAGGATATTGCCAGTTTCGCTTTCCCGACAAATGCTCTTCCCATATTTTTCTGATCGGCTCAGGGTGAAAATACCCTTCACGGCGGAGTCGCTGCTCGTCGAGCAGCTCCTCGGCCCACTCACGCAACGGCCCACGCAGCCAAGAGTCCAATGGCACACCAAACCCCATCTTGGGCCGCTCGATCAACTGCCTGGGCACATAACGGTCGAGCACACGCCGCAGTAGCCACTTTCCCTCGCCCTCTTGACGGATCTTGAACGAAAGCGGAAGCCGCCAGGCGAACTCGACGACTCGATGATCAAGCAACGGCACGCGCGCTTCCAGACTCACGGCCATGCTGGCCCGATCGACCTTTGTGAGAATATCGTCAGGAAGATACGTGATCAGATCGAGGTACATCATGCGCAGGGTGAAATCCTGAAGATTCGCCCAATTGGCTCGATCCGTGACAGGGGTCAGCGGTTCCACGCCCTGAACCACGACCTCAGCCGGATCATTCCATAGCGAGATCATGCCCAGGTACATTGCGTCTGGGTCCGGCAGCGCCAGCAAAGCAGACAACTTGTGCAACTTGTCACCGGGATTCGCCACCGTAGGGAGAAATCTCTTAAACCGTCTTGAGAAACCCGACCAAGTCGTGGGTGACAGGGCCGTGATCCCCTTTCCCAGGCTAGTCCGGATTGGCCGAGGCACCCAACTGAGTTGTCTCCACAACCGCGGACCCCAGAAGTAGCGGTTGTACCCGCCGAACAATTCATCGCCTCCATCGCCAGACAAGGCCACAGTCACATGCCTGCGAGCCAACTCAGCTACCAAGAAGGTCGGAATTTGTGACGAATCGGCAAACGGCTCGTCATACATGGCCGGCAGCCGTGGAATGACCGCTTGCGCCTGCTCGGGAGATACATAGAGCTCCGTATGATCCGTTCCCAAGTGTTCTGCGACTTTTCGGGCATGAATCGCTTCATTGTAATCCGTCTCATGAAACCCGATCGTAAACGTCCGAATCGGCCTGCTGCTCTGCGCCTGCATGAGCGCCACTACCAGCGATGAATCGATCCCGCCGGACAGAAACGCGCCCAACGGAACATCGGCGATCATCTGCAATCCCACGGCATGACGGAGGAGCCCGTCGAGGTGCTCAATCGCCTCTACTTCTGATCCGTTGAATGGCGCAACGCAGCCTGCCTCGGCGCTTTCCTTAGCGGACCAATAGCGAACCGGCTTCCATGTAGCATGGGGAGAATCTGGGTCAGGCGAAAATCCCTCGGCTGCCTCGAGTTCCTTTTCTCCCACGGTCAGCAAACAACCAGCCGACAGTTTATGGACATGTTTGTAGATCGAGAGCGGAGCAGGCACGTAACCTACCCGCATAAACGAGGTGAGCGCACCGCGATCAATCTCAGGGTGGAAGCCCTTGTAGGCTCGAAAGGCTTTTAGATCTGAACCAAACAGGAAGGTCTTTCCAGCCCATCCGAAATACAGCGGTTTAATCCCGATCCGGTCGCGAACGAGCGAGAGCGTCCGCCGCTCACGATCCCAGAGGGCAAAGGCAAACATCCCCACGAACCTTGTCGCGGCCGCTTCGACCCCCCACTGTTCAATGGCTGCCAGCATGACCTCGGTATCAGAGTGTCCGCGAAACTTTGCTCCTGTGCGTTCCAGCACACTACGCAGCTCGGAAAAATTGTAGACCTCTCCATTATAGGAGAGGACATAACGGCCACTGGCTGACAACATCGGCTGGTGCCCCTCAGGCGAAAGATCCAGGATCGACAACCTGGCATGGCCGAGCCCCATCCCTTGATCGGACTCGCACCAGATTCCCGAATCATCAGGCCCACGGAAGCGAATGGCTTGAACCATTATCGAGATAGTTGATTCCAACCCAACACCTTGATGACCAATCACGCCCGTGATACCGCACATGTTCTAGTTAGATCGCTTTCGGCAGGAATATTTGCGACCAGAAAGGAAGAGGCGAACATAGCCTGACCAGTTGATCATGATTGTCCCGGGAATAGACGAGGCCCCTCGATTCGTTGACTGACGGCCCATGGGTTTCACAAATGCCTGACTGGCGTTCCTCTTATCAGCCTCCAGGTCGTAACGACGCGTCGCATAATACGGGCCCAGGCTTCTCGATCTCCACACAGAGCCCTTCTCAGGCGCATCCCAATGCGATGACGAGATTGATAGAGTTGTTCGACCACCAACCATACTCGTGCGACGGAAACCAGAGAGGCGAGGAGCAGTGTCCGAAAATCTCCGTTTAGCTTGCTCGGGGTAATGCTGTCAGTCTTCGCTGGTGTTTCCGATGGAATATTCTGAAATGACGATCCAAGGTCCGAGAGATAGCAATGGAGCACTTGTGCCGCTCTTGCTTCAGTCTCTTTCCACCGAGCGGTTAACTCTCGAGCGTGCCACCGGACCGGCTGAAAGAAGATGCGATGTTTCAAGGAATCGAACACCCCGCTCAGCATGGCTGCCCGCAGGATACCCCCTTTGATCACGTCTCCAATTACCGGAAGCCCTTTGAGTGGGTTGGGAACTAGGGCTTCAGGACGATCCGACAGGGGCGCCCAACTGACCAGCATCATTTCATCGGAATCCCTGACTACATAATATGCGCTCTCACTGTTCCCGAAATTGCGATAGACGTAATCGCCGTCCATCGTCCAGGTATCGAGTGCGCTGGTATCGTGTTCCTCGACCGCCCCGTAGTCGCAGAGAAATGGCGCCCAGCTCAACGAGTGCAGGACGATGCCGTCCTCTTCCGGCACACGCCACCAGCAGGCAACGGGGAAATTCGAAAAATATGATGCCTCCCATTCATATCGCTGTGTTTGACTGTGAAAACTGCCCAACCCGGCCGCTACCATCTGCCGGCCCGTGATCACAAGAGGGCTGCCTGATCCGGAGCACTCATGCGTTCCCTGAATAACTCCCATGGCTTTCAGATTCTCAAAGAGCGGTTCCTCGCCAAAGCGAAGCGCCGCCGTGAGAACGACCTTGTAGCCGGCACGAGCATGCCTTTGTAGCGCGCGCACAGTTCCATCCGAAACCATCAGATCGGGAGTCAGAAACACGCCATAGACCCTATCGCGATAGGCCATTTGCGCCGCAAGCTTGTGTCCGATGCCCATATGCTCACAGCCAGACCTATCCGGAGGTGCAGGAGGAATCTCGATGAAATACGGCTCGATATGTTCCTTCAGGAGGCCGAATATCTTCGTTCCGGCCAACGCATGCCAATCGTCTTCCGTGGTACAGAAAATAAACTTGTCTCGTCCTCCTGGCAGGAGAACGGGAATATTATGAGGCGACAATAGACTGGGGAGACAAAAGTCCACGAGATAGCTGCGGAACCGCTCGCCCCAGAACACGACGACGAAATAGAACGGGCGTAGTTCCGCGAGCGCGGGCCGCATATCCTGCATCACATCCGAACGCACAGTCTCGCTCATCACGTGGCTCCGATTCCTACAGTCTGAACGCCGGCCATATGGGGTTGTCGCCTTTGACAATGCATTGGTGCCTTGCTAGTCTCACCCGCCCAACGGGACCCAGTCCATTCATAAATTATTAGAAACACTCGCAATATACGCTGAGCATAGATCAATGAGAAGCCAGAGGGCAAGCAAGGATCCCCACCCAACAGCGAAGCTGACAAGCCTGTCCGACACAGTGCGCACTGAAGGCTTAGGCTGGCTCATCCGCCGTCTCCGGTACCGAACTCCGATTAGCCCATTAGGACGTTTCGTACACCGCCAACTCCGTCGGTTCATCGGACTTCTCTTAGCAGTTCCACGTTCGATTCTCCGACAGTTCAGTGAAACGGAGTCCATGAATTCGGACTCTCTCTATGCTTTCTTTGATCTCCAGGTCGCCCCTATCACCTACGATGTGGGCTGGTTCGCCGTAGCGGCCGACCGGATGCGGCGACAGAAAAACCTGGCTCGGATCCATTTCGTGATCGTCCCGGGCAACAAGGATGGATTCCGCGAGGAACGCGCAGCCTACGAATCCGTCGTCGATACATCGGCACGGCTTTGGCGACTGTACAACGTGGTCCTTCCGATTCTGACACTGGTCCCTGCCTACTCAGGACTGTCGCTGCTTCCCCATCGCGACGCCGTCCATTCACTCCGAGCCACGGCAGGAAATCGTGTCTATCCTTCGGACTACGAGCCCGGCCTGCCGGTTGCCCATCTCCCGGTTGAGTTACTCCAAAGCCCTCCTCGCCAGGATGAAGAGATCGGCATCTTGCGCAGTCCTCTTCAAGCCATGCGCTACATCGAGAGTTGGACGGCGCCCCGCCTTTCCGGTCGGAAACTCGTTACCATCACATTGCGAAACTATGCGTTCATGCCGGCACGCAACAGCAACACGGAAGCCTGGATCGCTTTCGCGCGCCGACTTGATTCAACCAAATATCTCCCGCTGTTCGTCCTCGACACCGAACGCACACTCGACCCCTTACCTGATATCTTCTCCGGCTTTGAGGTGCTCCGCGAGGCGTCCTGGAATGTCTGGCTGAGAATGGCGCTCTACGAATCGAGCCATGTGAATCTCGGCGTCAACAATGGCCCGTTGTTCACATGCGCGCTGAATGCGCGCACTCGCCTCCTGATCTTCAAGATCATTACGCCTTCTGTCCCGCAGACAACAGAAGAACTGATGTCCAAGCTGGGTTTTGAAATCGGCGGGCAGCTACCCTTTGCTACGCCATTTCAGCGGCTGGTATGGGAAGACGATGCCTTGGAAACCATCGAACGCGAGTTCGTCAAATTGACGCACCAGATCGAGGAATCCGAGACGACGTAAGTCTGCCCGTGCCCCTTCGCAGTCGCTGTTTCAGCCACAAACGGAAATTCTTCAGGATCCCATCATTAAGGATCCACAAGAACTCCAGAACAGACTGCGTGCGCGGATCAATCGGACGGACGCAGCGGGACATGATGGCGGAGGCCCGTTCTTCGACACGCTTTGATTCCGCATTGTCCGCCATGGCGCCGACCCGGAGAGGCTGGACAAAGAGTTCCCGCTTCAACGGATCGATGGCTTTGGAAAACATAAAGGACCGCAAGTTCATTTCCTTGAACCACCGGCTGACAGCAGGCACATAGTCCGTGCGTAAGCGGGTGAGCGGTAGATAGGACAACTGGCTTTCTGGAGTGAAACTAATGAGCGTCATGGTCGTCGAAGCATGCACGTCCTGCCGGTCAGGAAAATTTCGATAAATATAATCGCCGTCGATTGTCCACCCCTCCAATGTCGCCGTGTCGTGCAACGTCAGACCGGCGTAGTCGACAAGGATCGGGGCCCAGCACGTCGAATACATGAGCACCCCCCGGCCCGGTAATCTCCACCACACGACGACCGGCGAGCGCGAATAAAAATACGGGGCAGCCCATTCGTACCGCAACGTCTCGGAATGAATGTACGGGAGAGCCAGCGCGATCAGTTCGTCCGGGCTCAGGACAATCGAGGCGCCGAGCCGCTTGATGCCGCGCGCTGCCAGTTCCGCCAGAAATTGCTCGTTGGCAAACCGCGGGCAATTCGCCAGGACGACTTTCTTGCCGGATTGGGCCAGTTGCTGCGCTTCCGCTACCACGCCGTCGGCAAAGACCGTATCCGGATAGACAAAGGAGCCGTAGGCACTGCCGGCGTGCATCGTCTCGGCAATCAGCTTATGCCCCTGCGACATCCGTTGCATCTTCGCCTCGTCCGCTCTTGCAGGAGGTAGCTCCAGCCATACGGTTCGGATCGTATGCGCCAGCCTGCGAAACAGCACGTGCGTCTGCATGGATTCCCAGTCCTCGCCGGTCGTGCAAATCAAGAACCTGCTGTCCGTGCGGTTGTCCAGGGCAGGAATGTTGTTCGGTGACAACAGCGACGCGAGACAATACTCCAGAAAGTAGCCGCGGAACTCCGCTCCCCAGAACACCACACCAAAGTAAAACGGTCGCATATGTTATTGGAAAAATATACACATGACGTGAGGGAACCCTACTTTGGCTGCCTCGCAAAATACCATTCTAGGCAATTCGCAACAGCATTGGCATAAACCATATGTCCATGTTCCGTCCATTTTTCTTTTGCATACTGAGAGTAGCAACAATCAATTTCATCAAACGCATCGGCCACACAGCCAAAAGGCATAAACTGCTTCATGTTGATGACTCTGATTTCATGATTCACTCGCTCTAGCTCCTTAAACAGACCATCATAGTAAGGCTGACAAGGCTCAAAATCTTGCGGCCAAGGATTGCGCAGCAGCATGAGCGGTATCCCGTGACTCGCAATCCTGTTCAAATATTTGGATGCTTGCTCTCTCTCAAGTCCATGACGAGATGATGTCGCTGCCTTTCGATAGGCGACGTGATAGCTCCAGCACGAGCGCATAATCTTTTTCAGTGGGATTGCGACTTGCCAAGCTATCGAGCGAGCGACGGAAGCAAATGGGAAAGCTGCCTTCCCCGAAAGAATGTCGTTTTTCCGCGCCTCAAATGCGAGCCTGATAGTCTCTTGCCGATATTCTCTCATTATGGTTGGGCTCCGCACAGCTTCCAGCGATGCCCAAAACGACAACAGCGCAGATGGCTGGCAATGAGGATTTCCCAGACTGGGCAATCCTTCGACATGAGAAAATACTGTTATCGCCGTAGTCCCACTTGGTTCCTTCACTGGCAGATACAGGTAATTCGGAGACGGTGTGACTGGAGAAAAGGTCCGCTGAAAGTCGTGCGGGGCAATGTTCACTAGAATCAAATCGGGATTGAACCGAAGACCTCGTTGCTCAAGTATGTACGCCCATTGAGGAAATCCGGTATCCAAATGTCCGAAGTTGATCACTGAAACACTCCTGGCACTTCGAGCTCCATTCCTCGAATTTAAGACCTCCTGCAGTATCCCAGGCCACGAACGACTAGCCGTGGTGGCAGCCGTTAACTCATCCCCGAGAACGATGATTCTAAATTCACCCGGTTTCTTCGCTAGAGAGTAATCGCAGTTGTCATGAAGCCCGTAGTTATTCAGATGCGATTTAGCTTCGACAAGGATGTTTCCCTGCTCATCGATCCAAAAGAAAAAGATATCTGTATTCTCCTTAAACAAACCTATGCTTGAGCTTGGTTTCGTGATGCCACGAAGCTGGTTGGTTTCATGATGATAGCCCCCCCCGAGAAGATGATTTTCTCCAACTGGCGCTTCGGTGTATGCGGCCATTAGCTTTCCAGCAAACTTCGACGCAAAGATTGCGTATTCTTTCTGCGCCCAAAAAGATCGAACCACGCTCATGAGACAATACTGTCAGAGAACCGCCTGATCACAGCCCTCGCTTTTCAGCATACTCTTGCCTGGTGGGTCGGCAATTTCATTCGTCGCATCCCCTCTGACACTGTGCCCTTCTGCATCCGTGAGAGGACGGAAGCCCTCCGGCGGACGATATCGCCACGAATCAGGAGTGACGCGCGTACGCAGAATGGCGGTGCCGCATCCACCATGCTTCGAAGACAGTGCCGGGAAGACAGTCCCCTTCAGATCGTCAAACGCCGGAGGGGCTCCGGTCTCCGGATCACCGGCCCCAAACCATGCGCCGTTCCGACCAAACCACACCTTCCCTGCATCCACGTCCAACGCAACCATAACGATTTCATCACTTCCTTGGGCGGCAGACCCATATGGCAGACGTCGGCCGGCATGGATTGATGTGGCATCGCCGCGCCACCCCCATCCGGTTCTTCCGGAACCGAGTTCCTTCACAACAGAATGTTCTTTAGCCACGACTCCCACCGTGGCCGTATCGGCTACAGCACCATGCGCTGCGCCGAGATTGGCCGAGAAAATTTCCCAATACCATCGTCCGGACAAAACCGGCGGGCCGATCAACCACACACGATGGGACCCGACACCAGCCTGATTGGCAAATTCCCTGTTGACGGGTCTTGCAAAAGCCTCGATCACGCCGGTGGTGTTCAAGAAAGAACAGGGCCACATCGCGCTCTGTCGGATGCGCCGGACAGCGCGCGCGCACACTCTCTCGACAATCGTCGGCGTAGCCAGCGCCTGCGATACGATTGCGGCAGCACGGCTCTCGGTTCTTTGCCACTGCGAGTCGGACACCTCTCCTCCATGCATGCGTACCCCCCTGCGCAGGATGCGCAGCTTGAGCGGATCCATCGAACCGCTGTGAGCCAGCCACCGGAGCCTGTGGAGCTTCCAATAGTGCCCTATCACCGGGAAAGAGTTGTACCAATGCGGCTGTAACGCATCCTCGCTCAGATGGCCAGGTCGCTCATCCTTTCCGGTGAAACTGACCAGCAGGAGATCATCGGAATCACGGATGACATGGATCGCTTCGTCATCACCGAAATTCCGGTAAATGTAATCGGCATCCATTGTAGCGTGATCGAAGGTTTCCGTTCGGTGTTCAGCAAGCGCCGAATAATCAACAAGCACCGGCGCCCAGTTGAAGCTGTGAACGATGATTCCGTCATTCCATGGTACACGCCAGAAACAACTATGGGGCATCTCTGCGAAATATGGCGCATCCCAATCATAACGGAGGGTTTCGAGGTGCATATGCCGAAGAGCGATCTCAGCCAGCCGTCTCGGCGGAAGAACAAGCGGCACGCCCGGCCCTGTTCGCAGGGCTTCGATTTCCGGCACGGCGCCTTCATAGGTATACCGCATGGCCGCGCAGAGAACTACCTGTTTGCCCTCCCGGGAGAGCCGTTGCAAAGCAACAACACCGCCATCCGCCAGAACCAGATCCGGCGTCAAAAAAACTCCGCATGCGCGCTCCCGGAATACCATCGTCGTTGCCAGCTTGTGTCCCGCCGACATGACCAGATACTTGTTGGAATCCTGGTTCGGTGGCGGGATCTCGATCAACACCGGGTTGATCCTGTGCGTAAGCGCCAGGAAGTCGGGATCTCCCTGGATCGCCGACCAGTCTTCGGCTGTTGTGCAGATCAAGAACTTGCTGCCCAATTTATTCTCCAGCGCAGGGAGATTGCCGGGGGCAAGCAGCGAGGGAGCCAACAGCCGAAGAAAATATTCTCGGTGCTCCCTGCCCCAAAATACCACGACGAAGTACAACTGACGGGCCATCGTTGTCATGTTGGGTACATCATAAAATAGACATGCTGTCTGCGCACAGACTCCTAGGCACGAGATCAAATACTCTGGAGCTATCCGGAAATAAGCCGCAAGATTATACGTGCAAATCCTGGGCGAGAGTCAGGACACGTCAGGACGCGGTTTGACAATCATGGCACTGCCCCAAGGTCGCCCATGGGCAATACCTTCAAGCCGAGTTTATCGAGGAAATTATCCACGGCGATCTTCACACCGGGAAAACTTAGATTGTCGTAATCATGGAATACCGTCCCCCACATAGTGAGAGACGTATTCCGGAGAGGTTTCACGAAAGTTGCCGACCTGCCAGCTAGAGGCAGGGTTCACAGTTTTCTCCGCTTGAAGGTCGGATTCGGCGAATCCCTCGAACGTATCGATGCAGTACATCGTCCGCCAGGGATCCATCAGCTTATAAATGACCTTGGCCGACTCTCCGCGGTGAGTTCCGATCTCAAGATAGTCGCCCTCCGGCGCCGCATTTGCGATACCCAACAGCGCCATAAACTGGACAAGACGGACAGGATCACGGAGATGCGTGATCGGGTTACGGTATCCCTCCCAGAGACCTTCGGGTCCTCCAAAAACGAATCCATGTTCTTCTTGGCCCGTGCCACCTTCCAGGCATGAGCGTTCGCCTTGATTGCCGCAAGAACGTCTCGCAATTGTGCCCGTCTCATTGCAAGATGGCCATACCATCGCTCACCGAGACATCTCCGCAAGACGGCTCTCAATGGCTGGACGCCCATGTTCGATTCTCGTTGCTAATCACAGAGATATCAGATCGCCCAAGACGTCCGTTACCGGGGACGATAATTGGACGCAAACCTGAGGGCGAAGCTCTTCAGTTTGTTCCGCTGGCATTCAGGAAGTCGCGCAGCCAGACTGGCAGCCAGCGACCAGACTCTCGACCGAATCCCAGTCCACGTCCCTGCCGCCAGAAGTGGATGCAGCCCGAGCATGAGGTCCACTAGGGCAGGCCGAGCCACTGCCTGCGATGCAACCCTGGCGGCACGACGCTCAACTTGCGTCCAGGCCGGCGTCAGGGGATTGCTGTGTAGGTGGATCGGCACCGTATAAAATTGACGTTTCACAGGATCGCCCATCGGGCTGTATAGCGTTCTCCTGATCAAACCGGTTTTGTACGCCGTTCCGAACCAGGGCAACGTTTTTCGCCAGCCTGTCGTGAGCGGATAATAGTACTCGGATCGCCGCGTAAAGCTTGCCAGCATCAGGCGATCGGAGTCTGCCACCACCGTGATGTCACGTTCCGGATCGAAATGGAGGGCAATGTATTTGCCATCGATGGTGCCGCCGCCGTCAAAGTACTCCGCCTGATGACGGGTTACTCCTGAATAGTTCACCAACAGGGGATAGAAGTTCAGATTGTGCAACAAGACGCCGTCGTCACCCGGAACGCGCCAGAGCGCAGACGTTGCGGTGTCGCAGAAATACGGCGAGTTAAACTCAAAACAGGCCGTTTCAGGATGCATATGTTTGAACACGGTGGCGACAAGGAAACGAGGAGCCAGCACCATCGGCTTGCCTGGCTCCATCAGGCCCTCGTTGGTGAAAGCCGCCAGACATTCATCCTGGGAAAACCGCAAGGTGGCGGTGAGAACAACCTTGTGCCCCTCCCTTACAAGCCGTTCCAGTTCAATGATCGCTCCATCCGATGTGATGAGATCCGGACCGAGAAAGACCGCGTTGGCATGATCAGAAAATGCCCTGCACGCGCCGGTCTTATGGCCATTGCTCATAAAGAAGATTCTCAGCGCGTAGTGATGCGCGGCAGTCAGTTCACAGCCGATTTCCTGGCCGATCCGTTGGAGCTCCGAGTAGGCATCCGGGGCGAGCACATCGTCCGGCGTGATACACAGCCCGTCATTCTGACCGCCGGCCTGTTGGGCAGCCACCCCCTCACGGCGACGCTTTTCCAGCAGGATCGGCTTGAGAAAGTCCGGAGCCGAACGTTTCAATTCAATGAAAACAGGCTCGATGTAGGAGGCAAGCAGGCGAAAGGTAGGATCATCCTGAATGGCGTCCCAATCGCCGCGCGTAGTGCAAATAAAGAACCGGCTGTCACGACGGTTCGTGAGACTCGGCAGGTTGCCCGGGGCTAGAAGGGAGGCGACGGACAGACGCAGGAAGTGTTCCCGGAACTCAGCCCCCCAGAACGAGACAATGAAGTAAAAGGGCCGCACAATGCTATTTCCTTCCACTGCCCAGACAGAGATTGTAGTGGGACATCGCGTGGAAGCCGGTATGGACGACCTCGTCGTTCATGGAGAATATGAACACATGCTCAAAATACCGTTGCATCGAACGCTTGAGTTCCTGCTGATCTTTACAGTTCACGTGGCCCTGGCGGCTATGCGCGGAAGCATAGGCCTGCGACTGGAGAGACGGCGTGCCGATGATCGCGATACCGGCAGACTTGAGCGGCGCGATCATGTTCCGGATAAACCGATCCTCGTCCTTCGACTCGATATGTTCCAGCACGTCCAGCAAAAAGACCGCATCGAACTCACCCCTCACCGGCTGTTCCAGGACATCGTGCACGGCGCAGGTGAACGGCCAGCGATCCGACATGATCTCTTGGGCGGACCTGATAAACTCGGGATCGAAATCCACCGCGGTCAGTTGCTTGACCGCCTGAACCACGATACGCGTGCCGAATCCGTCTCCGCAGCCGACCTCCAGCACGTGGCCGGCCCCCTCCAGCATCTTGGCCACGAACTTGTATCGGGACAGATAAAACACTAGGCGCTTGGGATCATCGTGCCATGACCACCCACTCATCAGGCCCATCCGCTCGGGGCGTTTCTTCATCAACTCGATGGCGTCGCGATACTGGGACTCACCGATCCTGTCGTCGCTCATGGGATACCCTTCCGCTTCAGCTCGACCGTGTTGAGGCAACTTGTCGAACGATTTTCGCCAGACCGGTCTCTAGCGGCGTCAGACTCATCTCGGGAAAAGCTCGGACCAGCGCCGACACGTCGAACGTCCGATGGGTGACAGGCGGTTGCCGAGGCGCATACTGAATCTCCGGAGATGGATCAAACTGGGCTGCAACCAGGGACGCCACATCTGCAAAGCTGAACGAGCGACCCGTCGCCACGTTCAGCACCCCCTGGCTTCGATGCATCAGACATGCGTGGATAAGCGCCACCACATCCTCCACCTGAATATGATCCCTGGTTTCCTCTCCCCGCCCGAACAGCACGATCCGCTTTTCTTTCATCGCCATCCGCAGAAAGCGGTTCGGTCCATAGGCATCGTGTGTATCGTGCACGGCGCAGATCTGGGTTGACCGGAGGACGGCCACCGGCGCACTGACCAAACGACAGAACAAATCCTCCCGCGCGAGATGCATGGCCGAATAGAAATCCATCGGCGCAATGGGGCTGGTCTCGCTGACCTCCTCGACAGACCGTGAATAGACGGCATCCGAACTCAGGTAGATGACATGCGCCACCGGTTGCCTCAACAGAGCTGTGCACACATTGATGGCCATCTGGATGTTCCGCATCATGGTCGCCAAATCACGGCCTCGCCGCGGAGGGATGGCAGCAAGGACAACAAGCGCGTCATCATGACGGAGAAGCCCGGCTAGGCGCCCGGAAGCATCGGGATCGAGCAAGTCGAGTTCAGACGACTCCACCGTGGCAACGCTGACACCGCGATCGACAAGAAATGGCGTCAGGGCACGGCCGATTACGCCGGTCGCGCCCAGGATCACCACCCGCGACAGCTGTATTGTCTCTCGGGAAGTATGTTCGATCATCGGATCACGCTCTTACGGGGCATTCGCTCGCACGCTCTGATTAATCTCCGGATCTTCGATCGCCGCGGCATACGATTATTCCTGCCGCGGCCCAGCGGGCCCTGAGCGAAGAAGATGCAGGACATGTCTCACCGTGAAGCCATGCCGCCTGCATTCGTCGAGCAACCACTGACGGTGCCGCCACAGCCAGCGGGTCGTGTACAGGGGGCACACCAGACTCACACCGGGCCCATCCCAGCGCGAAGGAGTCCAGCTATCGCTCCGGACGTCAGCCCACCCCATCTTGCCCTGGAGCTGCCACCACACATAGCGCCGATAGCGCCATCCCCACCGCAGGGTGAACAGGGGACAGGCCAGACTGACACCGGGCGCGTCCCATCCTGAGTTTTGCCAATCGAAGTGCCGCTTTTCAACTAGCCCTAGTACTTCCTTAAGCTGCCACCACACATAGCGCCGATAGCGCCATCCCCACCGCAGGGTGAACAGGGGGCAGACCAGACTGACACCGGGCGCGTCCCATCCACCTTGATGCCAGTCGTAATGTCGCTCCTCAACCCAACCAAGTTTCTCCTTTAAGCGCCACCATACAAAACGCCGGTAACGCCATACCCAGAACAACGGCGACAGCCGCGCACTAAGAGCGCGCAGGAGAATCCGGCGGGGCCGCACGAAGAACACCCATAACCCGATGGCCCCCCACCAGGCCACCTCAATTCTATGGATGCGCTCACCAGAGAACCGTTCAAGCACCCAGGCGGAGAACCGCCCCTGCCCGCCTGTTTCGTATACATCGGCGATGAAACGCTCCTCGATGGTTCGGGAACGCAGAACTTTGGCAACCACCTGATCCGTCTCATTCCGATGACTCTCCCAAGCTCCAGAGATGTCACCACTGTGGAGGTACACAGGTTGGGGAAAGACGCTGCGCTTCAAAGGGTCCATGATTGAGCTTTTCCACAGAGATCGGATGCGCCCCACCTTATAGATTGCCTCAAAACTTTTCCTGTGAACCCTCCGTGGGTCATAGCTTAGATCAAAATGGAGATCCGCTTCCTTGGTAAAGCTCACCAGCACGATTTCGTCGCTGTCGGTCACAATATACACATCCTGCGGGTCCGGGAAATTGCGAAAAATGTAATCGCCGTCCATGGTCCACTCATCGAAGGTACTCGTATCGTGATTATGAAGCGCCTCGTAATCCACCACCAGCGGCGCCCAACTGAAGCTGTGAATAATGATGCCGTCTCCGCCGGGAACCCGCCAGTACACTGAAATCGGCTGATCCGCGAAGTAGGGCGCATTGAACTCATAGCGAAGCGTTTCGGTATGCAGATTGCGCAGCGCCATCCGCATCAGATCGCGCGGCGGGAGCACCAATGGCAGGCCGGGTGTGAGGTACCCCTCGCGTTGCATCTCTTCCAGCAATATCTCCTGACGAAAGCGGATGGCCACGGACAGCACGACTTTTCTGCCCGCTTCGGCCAATCGCTCCATTGCCGCGACCGATCCGTCCGAGAGAACCAGGTCAGGAGTGACAAAGACGCCGTATGCGCGATCCTCGAATGCCTTGGTGACGACGAGCCGGTGCCCTTGGGACATCACCAACATCTTGAGTTCATCCGGACCTGGAAACGGCATCTCGAACCAAACCGGCTCCACATACCGCTTGAGCTGGTTGAAGATCCCATTGCTCTGCAGCGCGTCCCAATCGGGGCGGGTCGTGACGATGAGGAATTTGCTTTTGCGCTCCGGGTTCAGAGCCGGAATGTTATTCGGAGAGAGCAGCGAAGCCATCAGGAGATCCGTGCAATAGGTGCGATGCACTTCGCCCCAGAAAACGACTGTGAAATAAAACGGCCTTAACGCGCCATGTGCCATGGAATCGCCTTCAACATGATCCAGGGAAACTGGGGCTGGTCCCCCTCGTCCGGCACAATTCAATGCTTTCTTTACCAAGCCGTCACCGCACGAACAGGGGAGTGGAACGAACGAGCATCATTATAAAGCCAGACTCGCACTAATCAGGTTGATTGACCAAGCGGCCAGCCGATCGTTGCTGGGCTGGACAACCGCATGCAAAGCGCTGCCAGGAGAACCAGTCCACCAATACGTAGCAAGTCCAGGCATTTTACGAAAGTCGGAGATCCTCGTGTCAGCCATGTGCAGGTCATCCTATCCACATCACCGACTCCTGAGAACGACTGCGGCGTATCCGCAGCCATGGCTCACAATGTAGGTCCGCTAAGCGCCTGGATGGTCGAAAGGAGCCGGCGAGCCATCACGTCATGTTCGAACGCGTACACGTACCTGACAGGCGCCCCCCCCCGACGAAGGGCGCCAGGAAAATCAGATACTGCCAGACCTGGTTGCTTGGGAACAGGTGTGGACGAAATACATCGTCAACGGAATGGCACATGTCTGCAAGATCAGCGTGTTGAAGAGCCTGGCCGATCGCTCACAAACTGAAGGAACACACTAGATGTTGGAGCAGCTGCGGGAGCCAAATGGTCAGCAGCGAGTATCCACATGTTCCCCGATCATGAGAAGGCCATCAAGAATGTTGCATCCCCAACATTCCATGACAATGAATGACGACGGGTAATCGCTGCCTAGCCAGCCGCCTGATTCATCTTTCGATACGCTTCGATCACGTCGTCAACCTTGCCTTCCTCAACCACTCGCCCGGCTTGCAACAGAATGGCTCGATTACAGAAAGACTGGATCAATGCATCGGAATGGGATGCCAAGATCAGAATGCTGGCGCGTTCGATCAAAGCATCCACACGTTTCTTAGCCTTATCAGCGAAGCGGGCATCTCCGGCCCCCAGCCCTTCATCCAGGACCAGAATCTCCGGATCGATTGCCGTCGCGATCGCAAACCCCAGTCGCGTCAACATCCCCGTCGAGTACGTTCTCGTCGGCAAGGACAGATATTCACCCAGTTCCGTGAACTCCTCGATTTCCTGTGTTTTCCTATCGATTTCCTCCCGCGTCATTCCGAGAAACAGGCCGCAGGTGATGATGTTCTCGTATCCCGTATCGTCTTGATCCAGACCCGGCGACGTATTGAACAGTGGCGACACTCTTCCTTCGATGCGCACCCGTCCATGGCTCGGTTCGTAGACACCTGCGCAGAGGCGCAGCAGCGTGGATTTTCCGGCGCCGTTGTGTCCGATGAACCCCACGCGATCCCCATGCTTGATCGTCATCGTGAGATCCTCCAGCGCGCGAACCGTGACGTGCCGCTGATTAGCTCCCTCTCGCCGAATAAGCCCACCGGTCGCACTGCGAAGCGCGCTCCGGAACGTTTTCTGCGCGCCGTAGATCGGAAAGTCCACTGTGACGTTTTCGAGAATCAGAGAAGCCATGCGCTATATTTTGATCAGAGCCAGTACGGTAAGCGCCGTCGGAATCGGCTGAAGACAATCAAGGTCACAGCCCAGCCGACGAGCGTCCCGGCCACAGCTATCTCCCAGCTCCACATCGATGGCGCACGTCCCAACATCGGAGAACGAACGATATCCACGTAGTGATACAGCGGATTAAAATCCACGAACTTTACAAATCGACCCCCCAGTTGCTCAGGGGCCCAGAAGATCGGCGTCACGAACATCGAGATCTGAAGGACGCTGCCCACGATCTGCTGGATGTCCCGATACCGGCTGCATATCATCCCCAGCAGTGTACTGACCCAAATACCATTGATGAGAATCAGGAACAGTCCGGGCAGGACCAACAGGGTGTTGGGCGTCACCGCGATACCGGCATAGAGCATGACCACGACATAAATGACGAGATGGTGCAGAAAGACAATGAAATTTCGCCAGACCACCGTACAGGTCAGCACGGTGTATGAAAACGGCAGAGACTTGATCAGCGCCTCGGCCGCAATGAAGGACGAGCAGCCTTCGGTAATGACCGTGGACACCATCCCCCACGCCAGCATCCCGGCCGTCAGGAACGGCAGATAGGTCTTGGGGTCCTGCTTCCAGAGCTGTGACCAGAGTATCCCCAGTGTGAAGATGAACACGCTGAGGCTGAGCGTCGTCCAGAACGGTCCAATGATGGTGCGCCGGTAACGACGTTTCGTCTCCTGCCAGCCCAACCGTCCCCACATCGGCCAGTTGGAGAGGCCGTCAACGACATCGGCCAGCGCAATCTTATACTGAGGAGTCATCACTTCTCCCGTTTGTCTTCCCACCTATTAGCTGACCGGAGATCACACTCACGATTAAACAAGTGGCCATGCACGATGCCGTGAACGGCAAAGTCGGCGATGTGGGAGCACCTTATAATGGATTGATCTCGCTCCTGGCTCAGGCCAGAGCTTCGACGAGTTCCTGGGGAGGCGCAGGGTGACCGCCCAGAAGATTCCCCTGCCAGTTCTTCAGTTTGGCAATCTTGTTGTAGTACGAGTATTGGGGCGACTTGCGAATCAACAGCCCATCGCGTACTTCTTCCGTAAACTCATATTGTGCCCACCCGTTACAAGGCTTGCAGAACGGTACGTTGTCCCACTGGCCGGTTTCATGATAGTAGCGAGCCTTGGCAAACTCTTCTCCTTGCCACACCGCCTTTGCCCCGTCCTTGAACACATTCCCCATATTCGTCGTCTTGAAGCCATCGAGGCAGCAGACGGTGACGACCCCGTCATTGTGGACCGGCAAGGTATTATAGATTGCGGGGCACGGAAGACGCTCGAGCGGAGTTTCCATATCCGGAAACGTTCCGTTCTCGAAAAGAATTCCCATTCGGACCACATCCACAACCCCGACCCAACGCGCAACAAATGCATCGACTTCGTGGCGATTGTCTCCTTGAATCGTAAACGACACCCCAACGCGAGGAAAATCGGCATCTCCTCTCATTTTCAAGAGACGGAACACGGCCGTTTCGATTTTCTCAATCTTATCGATGCCGCGAATCTTCTTCAGCGTACCGCGAGAGACCGCATCGATACTGAACATGACAGAATCGACCTTCTGGTCTACAAAAAACTGGGCGAGGCTTTCATTCAACGTCAGCCCGTTGGTGTTCATGGCGACCGCCATCCCGCGTGACTTCATGTCCATGATCTGATCGCGCAGATTGGGAGCGAGCAAGGGTTCACCATACATATTCGGCTGAATCAGCGGCTTCGCCGCCATGATTTCATCGAGCAGCCTGCGGGATGCTTCGAGGTCCATCGCGCCTGTCACCGCGTCAATCGCCGCTTCATCTTCAGACCCCCAGACCGGACACATGGGGCATCGCAGATTGCATTTCGTCGCCAGATCCATGAGCACACGACCCGGCAGCTCCGGAACCGGAAGCGGCGTCCAGTTCAGCGCAGGATCGACCCAGGATGCTTTCGACCAATCTTGCATGACTCCTCCATAGATAGCGGCATCATACGAAAAACTTCCCGCTAACGCAACTAGAACACACCCACTTCGGTCGCACGTTCATCGAGCCAAGGCATAGAGCACTGTCTCGATGACACCTCCGTCGTGCTGTCGTAAATACAGACGATAGTCCGGGCACAGCGAGCGGATCAACTCCGGCACTTGCCACAGATCCGAAGGCCGATGATAGGCGGAGATGGCCAGTTTGGGCTTGCACCTGGCAATAGCTTGCTCTGCACCCTTCAGTGCGTCGAGTTCCGCTCCCTCGATATTCATCTTGATATAAGTCACCCGGTCTTTCCCAAGGATCTCGTCTAATCCGACGACCGGAATTTCGATACCACCCTCCTCGACGATGATCGATCCCCGTGTCCCGGCATTATCAAAGTGCAACGTCGCCTTTTGCCGATGCAAACCCGCATTAATCGGCTCGACACGAACTTCGTGTGCGAAATTGGCAACGAGGCGCTGGAAGGTATTCCGATCCGGTTCGAACGCCAGGATACGGGCAAACTTATTATGCACCCGCTCGATGAAGAGGCGGATCGTATCGCCGTCGTACGATCCTCCATCCACATACACTTCGTCTTCCCCATAGGTGAGCAGGCTCGCAGGTCCGTACAGATCCCATTCGACAATGGGCGAGAGTATGCCCGCCTCAAGCGTCAGCCGGAAACCGAGCACGGCATCGAGTACGCGCCGGGACAGATCGTCAGCGAGCAATCCGGCAAGGGTGCGATAGCGATCCCGATGCTCGAACAAATCTTCCAGCCAGCCGTCGTAGAACATGTGCGGCGGAAACGCTTTCGGATCCAGCGACTCCAGGAGCGCGAACGGAGCCACGTGCCGAAATCCCATCCCTTTGAGCCGCTCCAGGGCCTTGAGCACGCGATGGCTGGCAATGATCACCGGAATGTCCCGATTGGCGTCTTTCAGCACGTCCACCGGCTTCACGGCCGTGGCGCCGACCTTCAACCCCTGCTTCTTCGGGTTGTCGTCGCAGACGGCGACCACCTCAATCTTGTGTTTGCCACAGAGTTCGACCAGACGGAGGCCCTCATCAGCAGCTCCCACGACGACGATCTGCTTCAGGCATTTTGGATCGAACGCCGGGTCGCGGGCAGTCAGCCACGCACGCATCTCGGCAACTGAATTGAACGTGGCCAGTTTGTTGAGCCACGCCATCGCAGGAAAATGCTGATCATTCGACATATTCACCATACTACTCCAATCAAAGTCCCTGACCTTCTCCTCCCCCAAGGGGGAGGAACTATCTTAATCGCCTTCTCCCCTGCACTCCCTCTGCCAGCCTGCCCCGAGCCTCCGTCTAGCATGGTACAAGAATAAAGCAAACGCATCGTAGGGCGTCACGCGCAGCTCCTGGAGAACCGCTTCGCCGGAAAAGGCTTTCACCTCCCGCCCTTCGTGCAGCACGAGGCGATCATGCTCGGCGCTGGTCATCAGGGTCACGTAGTAGATGCGGTAGTACCGGTCCATGCCAAGCTCGGCCAGATCAAAATCGAATCGCGAAAAGTATGCAATCTCACGCGGTCTGAACTCGATCTCCTCGTAGAGTTCCCGCTTCAACGCCGCAATCGGATCTTCCCCCTCATCCACCGCACCCCCGAAGCAACCCCAGTGGTCGGGATACCATATCCGCGGGATATCATCGCGATGTTGCAGAAGATATCGTCCGTCTTCCAACACAATGATGGCCGCCACCGCATCGGAGCCGGTGAGTCTCGCGCTGGCTTCGCCTTCACGCTTCATCACGCCTTTCACATCATCCGGTAGCGCTGGCCAGGTCTGGCGATGACGGCACCGGGGCATCGGATCAAAGTTTCCGTCACAACCCTCACCATGTCGGCAGCGCGAAAGGCCCGGCAAACCGAGCTGTCGAGCCGCGTGACGCGCAACAGCCCCTGCGCGGCCAGCATGTCCTGAAACTGCCAGTAGTCGCGCGGCAAAAAGAGGTGGCGTAGCAGCGGCACCTGCACCTCGCGGCCATGTCGATCACGGCAGATGTAGGTCTCGCGTTCCGACGGCGGGCGGATATACAAATCCGGCGCGACCATTTCTTCGACATGATGAATCAATGTACAGCAGTCCATGCTGATTCCCATCATCAACACCCAGCCGTCGTATTTGGCCAGCAACCCGACAGGGCTGACTTCCGAACAGGGCGTTTCGCTGAGATGATGCGAGCCCAGCAACGCCGCCGCCAGTTTGCCACGCCCGGCAATAGAATGGGTGGGATGTAGGCTGCGCGCCGTGGCGTACTGTGTCCGGAACAGCTCGGTGAGGATGCCCGTATTGGACGGCGTCTGCAACTCATCGAACAACGGCTTGTCCGGTTTGACGAAGCGCCAGGACATGGTCGGCAGCAGCAGCGTGCCCGGCTCCATATAGTCCACCAGTGCCTTGAGTACTGCTGCAGCATCGTGGCCGTCCCGGGCCAGCCCCTTGAAGGAACTATGCGCCAATAGCACTCCGTCGCGCGGGATACCGAGGAAGGCGAGTATCTTGGCGACCACGGGATCGGCTGATCCGGCCGTATGCTCACGATTTGCGGACAACAAAATTCCCGATGACAAGCGCGTCGAGCCCGCAGCCGTAGAAGGTCATCAGCGCATCGCGCGGTGATTCGACAATCGGCTGGCCTTTGAGGTTGAAACTGGTATTGAGGATCACTGGAATCCCGGAGTGTGCATTGTACTTGCGGATCAGCTCGTAATAGATCTCGTTTGATGAGCTCCGGACAGTCTGCACGCGGGCAGTGCCGTCCACATGCACCACGGCCGCAATGTCTTTGGCCCGGCCGTCCGCCACATCCAGCGTGAATGTCATGTATGGGAAGTCGGACATGCCTTGCGTCTTGAACCACATGGCCGCTTCTTCTTGAAGGACCGAGGGCGCGAACGGCCGAAACTCCTCGCGGTACTTGATGCGGGCATTCACGAGATCTCGCATCTCGGTCGTGGAACAATCGGCAAGAATCGACCGATTCCCGAGCGCCCGGGCGCCGGCTTCCGACCGGCCCTGATGCCAGCCGATGATCTTGTTTTCAGCCAGCAACTTGGCGCCGGCTTCAGTCGGATCGTTCACCTCCTCATAGCGGCATCCGTTACCGTCGAGCTCCTGACGAATCGTATCGTTCGAATAACTCGTTCCTAAATACGCATCCCAATAGGGCCACGGGGAGTCGCCGACCATGACGGCTCCCAGGTATGCGCATCCGAGCGCCAACCCGCGATCCGAGGACACCGGCGGGACATAAATGTTATCGAACTGTCCGCTGTCCAACAGCCGTTTGTTAGCCGAGCAGTTCATCGCTACGCCTCCGGCGTAGCACAGGTTTCTGGCATGCGGCACACGCCTGTGCAGTCCGTCGACCAGATTGAGCAGGCATTGTTCCATCGTATACTGCGTACTCCGAGCCACATTTTTGTAGAAGTCATCGAGGGGCTCATCGGGGCGCCGATTCGGCCGTCCCAACACATCGAACACCTTCTTGGAGTACAGCGGCTCGAACGGTGACTTGGGTACGGGCTCCGATCGGACGAAGGACCAGTCGAATTCCCACCCGCCCTGGATGGGTTGAAGGATCTCGGTCAGGTCGACCGTGGGCGTGCCGTAAGGCGCCAATCCCATCACCTTGTACTCGTCGCCATCCTCGAAGCCGAGATAGTACGTCATCATCGTATAGAAGTAGCCGAGTGAACGATTCGTCGGCATGTCTTCGAGAACTTTGATGCCGTCCTTCTTGGTCGCATACGCGAGCATGCCACAAGAACCATCGCCGGTGGCATCGAGCGAGAGGCATACCGCCTCGTCCAAACCGGAACCATAGAACGCGGCAGCAAGATGCGCCTGCTGGTGATGGACAAGTTCCAGCCGTGGACAGGAGCCGAACGTATGACGGAGAAAGTCGCGCCACCTGGCCGCAAAGTCATCATAGGTAATGCCAGGCGTGACGATAAGGTCGATGTCTTCCCACTTGACGTTCGCCTGTTTCAGACAAGCTTTAATGGCCCGATGCGGCAGGTATCCGTAGCAGGATTTGACACGCAGATACCGCTCCTCCTCGCACAACGCGACAATCTTTCCGTTCACCGCCAGCGCCGCCGCCGGCTCATGCTGCCCAACCGTCACACCACCGTGGAGCCCTAGAACAATCATGTCCTGCCGCCTTTTCTACGAATCAAGTGAGTTCAACTCACAAGGAATAAGGAAGGAAATCTTGCTTGGATTTTTTCTTCAAAAGAGTTTCTTTGACAAGATTGGCCGTAGCTTGAGCGTAGACTTTATGTCCCTCATAGCTATATTTCTCGCGCATGCTAGTCAGATACCAGCTCTCTATTTCCTTTTCATCGCTTGCCATAGGCAAATACTCTCGCATGTCGATAACCTTCAGGCCTGTGTCAGACTTCTCGAGTTGTTTTATCAGGACAAATTCAACCTTAACCGGGAGAACTTCTCCTACGTTTGCGTTATGGGGTAGCAATACATTGGGGTGGCCGTTGACGATCGCTCTCAAATGTTTCCGTGCTTGATCAATCATCTGCTCCTGATCGATTGGAGCGTTTGGCGGAGGATCAAACTGCCTAAGAGAGATCGGATCGGGCGTCATTTCGTGAAATACCTCTCGACCTTGAGAATGGCAGCGGCCGTGTCGGCGGCTTCTTGCTCGCCGTAATTCTCATTGAGATAGAGATTGAAGGAGCTATCGCGGATGTTTCTGGCGTTCGGCGTATCGAAATCGTCGGCCAGATACGGCTTCACCCATGGCCAATCGGCCACCACGTATTGATAATGAGGGTTGAGCCCGATCCCTTCCTTCTCGACAGCCCGCGCAAATTCGAGCTTGCTGCAAGTGATCCGGTCGGTTTCGACAATGATCGGGTAGATAAAGGGCGAATCAGCCGGCGAATAGCCGTAGGGCCGACAGATCGTCGCGTCGTCCACCAGCCGGGCCGACACATCGCCGACAAAAGCCAGCCTTTTTACAATCGTGTCGGTGAGTCGCCCAAGTGACGCAACACCGATCGCACAGGACAGTTCGTCGGTGTGCCAATTCAGTGCTGGAAAGAGGAATGTGTTCGGATCGCGATCGTCAAAGCCCGGCACCCAACGCGGCTTGCCGCGATCGGCATGCGCCAGCGCCAGGCGGAACAGTTCCAGATCGCGTGCATAGACTACTCCGCCCGTGGCGCCCGTGACATGGGCCTTCCGGTACATGGTCGAAAACGCCGCGATGTCGCCAAACGTGCCGACGGGCCGGCCCATGACCTTGGCGCCGTGGGCCTGGCTGCAATCCTCCAGCACCTTGACGCTGCGCGCGTGCGCCTCAGCCACGATCTTGTCGATCTCACAGGCCTGCCCGATCGAATGCACAACCACAGCCGCTGTAGTGTTGGGCGAAATCCGCTCGACCAATTGCTTGACGCCGATGTTGTAGCTCTCCGGCTGGCTATCCATCAGACGCGGCTTGAGGCCGTTGAGAATAACGGCACTGAGCGTGCCGGGATCGGTGATCGGCGACACCAGCACCTCGCTCCCCTTCGGCAGGTCCAATGCCGCGATTGCCACATACAGCGCAGCCGTGCCCGTCGCCACCGCATCGGCGTACCCACCGTTCATCATATTCACAAACGCATCGGTATAGAGCTTTTCAAACGCGCCCTGGTAACCGGGATCTATGCTCCGTTCGCGATAATAGGCAATCGCCTGATTGAGCATCTTGATTTCCGCGTCGCCCAAGGCCATCCGTACAGGCATCGGTTCTTCGCGCACCGGTTTGCCTCCGTGTATGGCGAGCGTGGGATTCGGAGTCACTGGCTCTACGAGAGGGATGTCTTTCATGCGAGATCCAGTTTGGCCGAGATGGTATTCAGGTCGAGCCCGTGGGCGGCCAGCAGATCGTTGTGCGAGCCATAGTTATGGATGAACTCGTCCTGAAGCGTGAAGGTATCCAGCTTGCAGACCGCGCGCCGGTCCCAGGCAATTTCCTTCACCAGACCGGCTAAACCGCCTCTCGGCACACACTCCTCGATGACCACCACTTGTTTGTGCGCGGCGAATGCGGCGGCGATGCCGTCCCGATCGAGCGGTTTGAGCGTATGGACCGAGACAAGGGAGACGCTCTGGCCCGCCTTCTCGAAACGCTCGGCCAGACCGGCCGCCACTTTCATGATGGGGCCATAGCTAAGAATGCAGACGTCATGCCCCTTTTTCAGATAACGCAGCTTGCCGAATTCCCATGGTTCCGGCGCCTTGGAGGTGAAGTCCGGCTCTCCCGCCTTGCCCAGTCGCAGATACACCGGCCCTCGCGTCTGCTCGGTGCACCACAAGGTGGCGGCTCTCGTCTCCGCCGGATCGCACGGCGCGATGATCGACATATTGGGAATGGCGCCGGCCAGCGCCACGTCTTCCATGGCGTGGTGCGTTGCACCCAGCGTCGAATAGGTGACGCCACCACCGATACCGACGATGGTCACAGGCAGGTTGTGGTAGCAGAGATCGTTGCGGACGAACTCGTACGGCCGGAACAGCGTAAAGGTGGCGATGGTGTAGGCAAACGGACGCAGGCCACGTAGCGCCATGCCGGCGCACATGCCGATCATGATCTGCTCGGCCACGCCGGTGTTGATGAATCGATCGGGAAAATCCTCGCGGAATTTCTGGATCGAGCCGGCGGGCGAGATGTCGGCCACGATGACAGCCAGCCGCGTGTCCTTTTTGCCGGCTTCATAAAAGGTGTCGGCGAAGGTATTCCTCACGACGCAATCTCCGTCAATCCGGCCATCGCCTGGGCGTACTCGTCCTTGTTGGGCGAGCGGTAATGCCAGATGTTCACGTGTTCCATAAAGGATACGCCCTTCCCCTTGACCGTCTTGCCGACCACCATAAACGGTTGTTTCCCACTCCGGTTCATGACTGCGTCATAGAGCGCACCGGCGTCGTGGCCGTTGACTTCCACCGCCTCCCACCCGAACGCACGGATCTTGTCGAGCAGCGGATAAAAAGCGGGATGGCCTTCACTCATTCGCGTCATCCCTCCAAAATCATTCAGATCGACAAACGCGATGAGATCACGAAGATTGAGATTGGCGGCCATCATCATGGCTTCCCACGTCGAACCTTCCTGTAATTCGCCGTCGGAGAGCACGACGTGCGTGCGGCGGTCAGTGCCCTTGAGCTTCTCCGCATAGGCCATGCCGGTCGCGATGCCCATACCGTGACCAAGCGAGCCGGTCGAGGCCTCGATGCCCGATACACCGTAGTCCGGATGCGCGCCAAGCCGCCCCGCCGGCGTACAATAGCGGTCGAGATCGGTCTTGGACAGAATCCCCAGGTCCTCGAGGATCACGTACTGCGACAGGCAACCGTGGCCCTTCGACATGAGGAACCCGTCGAGGAACTGCTTGGGATTTGAATGGTGCGGATCGGGCCGCATCAATTCGTGATAGATGAGATCCACCATCTCCAGGCAGGAGAAGGCCGGCGCCACGTGCAACGCCGTCACTTGTTGAGAGATATCCAGCACGCGCCGGCGATAAAACAGGCAGCGCCTGCGCGCCGCGGCGAGATCGAATCGGTTGTTTCCGCTTCCCTTGGTCATGTCACGTTCCCAATGTGTTGTTACGCCCGAAGCGTATAATCCATCGGCCAATCGCGAAGTTGATCCACGTATTTCCGTCCCCATTCAACCATCTCGGCCAGACCTTCCTCGATGCTGATTTGGGGCTCCCACCCGATCTCCCGCTTAATTGCGGAGGAATCCAGCCAGTATCGGGAATCCTGTCCGAGCCGATCTCCGGTGATCTCGCAGAGCTCTTCGAATTTCATCCCCAGCGCCGTTGCTGTTTTTTCCACCAGCGCGCGTATGGAAATCGGTTGCAATGGACCGACGTTATACACAGTTCCCAACGGCGCCTTTTCCGCCACCATATGGATGGCGCGACCCAAGTCCCGCGCGTGGATGTATGACTTCTCCGCTCTCCCTCCGCCCTGCAGCGGGAGCTTTCGGCCGGTTAAGCCGCAGACGACGGCCTTCGGAACCACCCGATGGAGCAACTGGCCTGGGCAATAGGCATTGGATGGACGAATGATGTTCATCGGAAATTTCAGAAACTTGTGCACGGAGATGAGATACATGTCGAAGGCGACCTTCGATGCCGCATAGGGACTCGATGGCTTGATCGGCTCATCTTCTTTGGTGGCGTGATTGACAGAGCCGTACATCTCCGAGGTACCGATCTGAATGAATCGTTCCAGATACGGGCGCTTCATCAGTTCTTCAGCCAACCGCGCCAGCGCCATCGAGTTCGTCTCGAAGAACCGCCAGGAATGCTTCCACGAGACGGCGCCCTCTCCTTGCGCCGCGTAATTGATGATGACTTGCGGCTTCTCCTTGTCGAACAGCTCCAGCAGAAGATCCAATTCATGCGTGACGTGATAGGCATGATAGGAATACCGCTTGTCGCCTTTCCCCACATTGAGCGTAAACGGTTCCGGCCGAGCCGGATTGCGACCGACCGCGATCACACGATCGGTCTCTGCGTGATTAAGGAGATATTTCGATGTGTGGATCCCAAAAGACCCTCCTCCGCCAAGCACTGCGTATCGTTTCATAAGCCTCTCACTTTTATGGTTATCCTGGGACTGCAGACGATCATTCGATGATTGTCCAATACCAGTCGCCGGTGTAGCCGGCCTCCTGGAACAGCTTGATCCAGCCGGCCGGATAGTCGTGGAACTCTGCGGTCAGCACCCAGCTTTCGAAGATGTCCTTCTGCTCGGGCGTGTGGTAGCTGTCCACCTGCACAAACGCCCTGCCGCCGGAGACGCGCTGGATTTCCTGCATGACTTTGATGGCTCGTGGTCGCGGGAAATTGTGCACGGTGTTCAGGCTTAGTACGCACTGGAAGCTCTTGTCGGGGAACGGCAACTGTTCCGCGGTCCCCAGGTGCAGGCGTCCGATGGCCTCCGGCTCACACTGCATCAACGCATAGAGCGAGACGTCGAGCCCGAACACTTCCAACCCAGGACAGACCTTCATCAAGTCCTTGACGAGGAAGCCTTTGGCGCAGCCGACGTCGAGCACCCGGTCACCGGACTTGAGATTGAAATGTTTGACGATATCCTCGGCGACCGGAATCCAGCGACCGTCATATTTGTAGCCGCCGTAGCCGTACTCGCGCGGGCCGTCGAAGTACATCTCGCCGTACTGTTTGGCCATAGCGATCACAGCCGGATCTTTGGCCTCCGCCCGCTTCTGGATATTGCGCTTGGTCTTGGGCAGCCGCGCCAGCAGGTTCACTTCGGCCATGTCAGAATACCCCTTCAACGTGTAGTACGTGGCTGCAGTTCATCACTCGCTCCAACATGAACCCCATAATAACCTAATCGGACATTCTTAGAAAACATCTGCTTTCGCAGCCAGCTCTCGAGCTTTAGTTTTCCCAGAACCCTCCCGCAGTCGTTCCTCAACCAATCGCGCCATTGCCTTTGCATAGATCGCATGCCCATTAGGGCTCCATTTTGACAGATCATCCGGCAAGTACCATGATCGTAGCTCTTCCAAAGACTCGCCTCGGACTATTCGATCTCGCATCATCACGATTTTCAGATCGGGTACCGCCCCTCGCACCCTAGAAGTAATCGAGTCCTCAGTCGGGGTTGGAAAAAGGTCGGGATGGCCGGTGACATTACGAGCAAAAATAACGTTGCGATGGACACTGGCTATCTTTTTTAACTGTGTGATCGCATTGTCAACAATCTCCTGATCTCCCATAATGGAAGGTTGCGGAGTCTCGATCCTTCGCTTGGCCCATGGATCAAAGTTTTTATTCAACTTCTGCAACATGTAGAACGGCCGCCAATCATGCAAGACAACTCCATCGACGAAGTCGCTGACTACCTGCTGCATAATTTGCCAAACTTTCTCTCGTGAGCGAATCAACTCCGGCGACATATAGAAGTTGAACGGCGGAAATGCTGTGCACTGTAAGGATCGCAAGGTTGCGGGCTCGCAAGTGCACAGCGCAAGCAGCCATGCCAGGTCCTTCGGTTCCTCTCCTGCCCGGTAAGCAATCGGCATCCCATGATACGGCTTGCCGTGGAGCGTCGAGGGTAGTCCTTGCCTATAGCGACTGTAGGCATGTGCAGTAATGTTGACAACTACCAGATCCGGATCGAAATGCCGGGCATTGACTGTCGCCACTTCGGCTTGGTGGACCAACCCAGCGTCTGGCCAACCGAGATTGAACACTTTGAATTTCAGACCGCCAACTTCATCAACCAACTCTCTGTCGGCATTCAATTCATCTTCCAGAAGATCAGGCCAACAAATGTCCGCAGTGGTACCGGCTGTCTGTTCATCGCCAAGCACCACGATACGATATTCATTTGTCCCTCGTGCGACCGTATAGTTGCGTGGCGATAGCAGCCCGCAATTATTGGTCCGGAACCTAGTTTCGCGGACAATTTCTGCCCTGTAACCAAAAATGACCAAAGAAATATCCCTGTTTTCCTTAAACAGTCCGACCTTCGAACTCTCGGCCCAGGTGCCGAGCAGTTCATCGAAAATACCTGGCGTTAGCGTGTCGGTATAGACATACATGCTGTAGAGACCGCGGTTCTGCTGCATGGATATTTTCAGATTCCGCCTGCACCGTATCTCCAATGTCGAATACATCACCAGCACAAAGAGCACAATCACGACAAGACCTTGCGCGGAAAGATCACTCATCGACTCTCTTTTCCTTTAGGACTCTCAGCTACGGTTGGTCAATATCCCAGTTCTGTCTAGAACAAGCTCATCATCGCGCTTTCCTTATGAGCCACGACGGGCCTGCTCCAATCCTTTGGCCAGCGGCGTGTAGTGGAACGTTGGAAACGCCTTCAGACAGTTTGTGATGTCGAAGAATCGGTGCAGCAGGTGCGGCCTCGGACCCGGGCGCGGCTGGCTCGCCACTTTCACCCCGTATTGTTTCGCGATGATCTGGGCGATGTCGTGGAACGAGGTGGACACGCCTGTGACCACATTGAGCGCGCCGACGCTGCGGTGCGCCAGAACCAATGCCGTGATTTTCGCCACGTCGTCTACCAACACATGATCGCGCCGCTCCTCCCCTTCGCCGAAGATCGAGATCGGCCCGCCCTTCTGCGCCTCTCGCCTAAACCGGTTTGGGCCGTACCCGTTATGCGGATCGGCGGCCCCATAGATCAGCGTGGGCCGCAGCATGGCGACCGGCGCCCTGGTGGAGCTTTTCAGCATCAGCTCGCGTGCCGCATGCATCATGCCGTGAATCGTCGAGGGCGCGCAGGCGGATCGCTCCGTCACCGGGTTCGCATCGTCCGCATAGACGGCGTCGGAACTGATATAGACCAGGTGCGCGATCTCCATCTCGGCCAGTGCCGCGCAGACTGCCTCGGCCATCTTCAGATTCTGCATCAGCATGGGCACGTTCTTGGCCGGCGCAATTGCCGATACCATCACGACGCTGTCCGATGGCTTGAGCAGGCCCTTCAGCTTCGCCGACGCACCGTCCGCCAGCAGATCCAGTTCCTTGCGGATGAGCGACATCGTTTTCACGCCATCGGCATCGAGTTGCTGCTGGATCGCGCCTCCGACGAACCCCCCTGCGCCGATCACTACCACACGCGCGGGCTTCTTGGGTTGAGAATTCCTATGCTCGATCATGGCTTACTCTACTTTTTCTCTACTCAACGAGGAAACGCTTCCCTTATTCCACCGTCAACCGGGATTATGGCTCCCGTAGTCTTGGCTGATCGTTCCGACGCCAAGAACAGAACAGCCTCAGCAACGTCTTCGGCTAAGATCTTGACCTTCAAAAGGTTTCTTCCAATACAATAATTCTCGATCTGTTCCACTGGTATCCCATATGACTTGGCGCGCTCTTGCCGTATCTCCTTGGACCAAAGGCCGGAGCCTTCGAACACCGCATCTGGATTCACCATGTTGACCCTGACCCCGACCGCTGCCCCCTCGATAGCCAGAACTCGAGCGAGCTGAGCTTGAGCCGCTTTCGAAGCAGAATACGCTCCAAACCCTTTTCCTGGAGCTAGAACGTTCTTGGTGCTCACCGCTACGATGTTTCCCCCGAGCCCTTGTTGTTTGAATACACGCATGGCTTCTCGGCATACCAGAAAGTGGCCGGTTGCATTCACCGCAAAAGACTCACGCCAATCCTCAATGGAAAGTTGATCCACCTGAGCGCTCCGGGCGATGCCCGCATTAGAGACCACTATATCCAGACCACCGCAACTAAGGACCGCCTTGCGGAAAGCCTCACGGACACTGGCTTCATCTCTGACATCCATAGGAATCGCAACTGAATTGTCCTGACCTGACCGACGGTTGAGCTCGTCCGACAAATCCCGGGCTTTCGACTCATTGATGTCGGTGAGGATCACTGTGGCGCCTTCTGCAAGTAAACGCGTCGTGATCGCTCGGCCGATGGCGCCGGCCGCGCCTGTCACAAGCGCAACATGGCGAGACAACTGCTTTTCCGAAGGCAGTAGCGTGAGTTTGAAATTCTCCAGGGGCCAATACTCGAAGTCACAGAGTTCCTTTGGAGAAAGCGATTTATAGGAGTCCACCGCCGAAGCATGACGAATGACGCGCATGGTATGGAAATAAAGATCGTGTGCAATTCCGGCAGCCCGTCGGTCCTTCCCTACTGTGAACATTCCAAGATAAGGAACTAAGACAACTCTCGGATACGGATCGAGCAGCACCACGCCGGGTGTTTTGAAACGCTCAACATAATCAATGTATGTTTTCCTGTATTTCGCCACCGCCCTCTGGACTACCTGTTCGATTTGTTGCGGGTTTCGCGTGTCGGGAAGTTCGAGAAAGAGCGGCTTGGGCTTGGTATAGAGCAGGTGGTCCGGCGTAAACGGGCCGATCTGTGAAAGTATCCGTGCTCGCCGATCGTTGACAAACGCCAGTGTCGATGCGTTGTCATCATAAGTAATCAGCACGCGCTTGCCTCGGCTCATAGCACCCCTGAGAATGGGCAGCAAGAGTGCCGCGCGAGCCCGGCGTTCCTTAGTTGAGATTTTAACGACTCTCCCTGACGGTTCACCGACACGGGCCTTCGCATGCCGACGTATGAATCGTTCCGCTTCAGAAACCATCCTGACCGTTGCAAGATATGCGGCTTGGGCCGTGTCGCCCCATGTAACCAGCCCATGCTTATCCAATATAATGGCTCGCAGAGCAGGGTTCCTCTGGTAAGCCTGTGCCGCCATTATAGCCAGTTTGAACCCGGGCCGGGTGTACGGTATAAGGGCGACATCGTCGCCATACACCCTGCGAATAAGTTTAACGCTGTCTGAAGTATCCGTCAGCGCGCAGATGGAGTCGGCATGAGTATGGTAAATGTGCGCCGCCGGGATGAACGCATGCAGTAACGTTTCAATGGACGGCTTTGGCGCAGCCGGATCCATCACGCACCGGCTCTGATAGGCAACCATCTCATCATCCGCCATCTCCCGCCTGCCCACGAGAGCAACTAAATCATCCAGCCGCAGGGGCGTGAATTGTTTCGCAGTCATGGTCTTCATGTCGGAGCCGCTGCCCTTCACCCAAAGCACGCACAGATCTCGACCGAGGTGATCCTTTCCCATAACTTTTGCGGAAGAATTGCCTCCGCCCCAAAGGACCAAGTCTGGCTCTTTCCCAATCGTTCTCGTGGCGTACACAAGCGCATCTAAGCCTTCTAGTTTATCCGAGACAGTTGCATCCCAACGATTCTTCATAGGCCTTTTCCTGATGCCGAAAGCTCTTCAGCGTGCCGCGAAACTCATTCTCTCTCTTTCGGACAATATGGGAATTCCGGGAGACAGGAAAAGATTTTCGCGATCCATAAGAACCATGTTACCTCTTAGGTTCGAAGACCAACTTTTCAGCATCTACACAGCGGCTCGACATGGGGGCGCGCCGAGAGTGAAGTGGTCTAGCCCCGCTACAGCAACTTCTGCAGCGTTGAGCATCCGGTAGGGATCGATGATCGCGCGCCCGGACATAGCTTCTGCGAGCGCGGTCGCTTTGAGTTCGCGAAACGCCGGCCAGGGCGTCATGATGACAAGAGCATCCACACCTTGCGCTGCCTCCAGCGCGGTAGCGCAGCCTGTCGCCTCTGGATGCGCAACAGCCGAGGCCTGCACCACCGGATCGTGGACCCGCAGGCGCCACGGCTTGAGCTGCGCGATCAAGGCCAGCGACGGTGAGTTCTTGGTCGAATGGGTGTTTTCCTTATACGCGAGACCGAGCACGCCGATCACGGCCTTGGGATTCGTCGCCAGCACTTCCGTGTGCAGCGTGCGGAGCACCCAGTCCCGGCGGTGTCGGCTGTTCCGCACGAACGATTCGATGACCCCGACTTCGCTGCCTGTGGCCTCGGCAAACCGCAAGACGGTCGCCAGGTCACGCTCGAGATTGCCTCCGGCCAGTCCCAGGCCTGGCGACAGGTAGGCATGAGGCCCGATACGCTTGTCGAGCTTGAGCGCCGGCGCGATCTCCGACCAGTCCGCGCCGATCCGTTCGCTGAGTTCAGCCAGCGTATTTGCCACAGTGACCGACGCGACGAGACAGCAGTTGATCGAGATCTTGGCCAACTCGGCACTTTCGTACCGCATGGGTAAGATCGGACAGCCGAAGACCGATAGGAACGCATGGAAGACCTGCGGTAAAGGCTGGTCAGGCTCGGCGCAGCCAACGATGAACCGCTCGGGGTGCATGGCGCGCTCCACCGCCCGCCCAAAGATCAGCGTCTCGACCTGATAATAGAGCCGCTCTTTCGGCAGCGCGAGGCTGCGCGTGAAGCCCGGCGGCACCTGGCAGAGAATCACCAGAATCGCGTCGCGTCCCAATCCCGCGGCGACGGTGTCGATCAGTGCCCGGATGCCCGAGAGGTCGCTCAGTCCCTGATCGTCGGTCGGCACATCGGCCGCGATATAGACCACGTCACAGCGTTTCAGATCCCCAACTTCGGCGGTGTATAGGATGCGTGGTTTATTCTGTTCAATCAGTTCCGGCAACCCCGGCTCGAGGATCGGCAGTTTGCCTGACTTCAGTTTTGCGATGACCGCGGCATCGGCATCAAAACAGACGGTCCCAACCCCTTGGCCGGCCGCCGCAGCAGCGGAATTGATGCCGAGATGGGTCATGCCGGCGAAGCCGATCACGGGCTTGCTCATATCGAAGCGTCCTTCTGCGCGTCCTGCCCCAACTTGCGCAGGAAACGGTTGAGCCACAGGTCGTTAGCCAGGTCGGGTGCCACTCCCCTCTGGCACAGGGACTTGAAGTGGTCGTATTCAAGCGCCCAGGTCGGATCGTCCTGTACGAGGATCACGGACTCCTCGGGCGGGCGTCCGGACGGCAGGATGCGCATGCGGCAAGTAAAGGTCGTAGGGCCCCACTTGCAGAGCGAGCGGATGTGCGCAGTCCCTTTCTCTGCGAACACGTCGCAGGTGAAGTGATTGCGCCATGACAGGAGGGTCATCTCAAATTCCAGCTTGGGCCTGGTTGTCTTCGAGGCCATGACCACGTGATCGGGTGCGCGGTTTTCAAAACAGTCGGCAGACACAATCTGAAAGTCCTCGCCGAGATCGCCAAACCAGAACTTCGCCGTATCCAATAAATGAGAGCCGAGATCCGGCAGGACGCCCGCTCCCTGATCGCGCCAAGCCGAATCGCGTACGAGCCGCGCGGTGCCATTGCCGTAAAACATGCGACAGCGGTAGATCGTGCCTAATTGGCCGGAGGCGATGAGGTTGCGCATCCGGACATAATGCGGCTCGAAGCGGTGGTTGTAGGCGGTGTAGCAAACCACACCTTTGTCGCGCGCGAGCTGCTCGAGCGTGCCGATCTGTCGGTCGTCCGTCGCCCAGAGCGGTTTCTCGACCAGCACGTGCTTGCCGTTCTTCAACAGATAGCTCAGCACCTCGATTTTGGGCTCGTCGGGGATGCACACGAGGGCCGCGTCGTAGCTGGACAGGGGAACATCCTCGACGGTGCGGTACTCCGCTTCCCTGTTGACCGGGTCAACCGAGGCGACGTAATCCGATCCGGCGAATTTCCGCCGCTTGTGTCCCTGGACACCAAGACCGATGACAATGGCTTTCATAGGAGAGGGTTATCGCTCCGCAAGGGGTAGAGGGGTAACAGAGCAAAAGGGCGAATAGCGGGATGGGATGGAATGGCAGCAGCGGTAGCGCGGTGACAATTCTTCCCCCCTTATCCCTTTACCCCTGTTGTCATAGAGTCAGTGGTACGTGGCCTGCCGTTCGACAACGTCAATCTTACGGCGCACATCATCCGGCGTGATGGGAATGTTACCGTCGCACTCGCACTCGCAGGCCGCCGCCAGGGAGCCCAGAATAGTGGCAAACGTATCCTTGCCCGTTTCCAACATGGCCAATGTCGCATAGGCCAGTAATGCATCGCCCGCCCCGACCGCGTCCACAACCCGGTCAACGAAGGAATCCACCACAGCAAAGGAATCCAGCGATTCATGGTCGCTGGCCCGGCAGGTGAGCACGCCACGCTCGCCCAGCTTGAGAATCAACGTCTTACATTTGGCGGCATCGTATAACGACGATGCGAGCGGACGGATGCCGGAATCCTGATCCGCAAGCGCAAAACGAGCTTCTCGTTCATTCGGAGTAATCAGATCGAAGCCTTTGAACTCCGTAATGTTGCCCCACCGGCTGGCTACCTGGCTGTCCGCCACTTTATACGCGTCAGCCGAGATAGCTTCTATCAGTCGCGGGATGGTGCGACGGTTGAAAATGCCGTGCCGGAAGTCACTGAACACCACGGCATCGCACGGCGTAGCCGAAATAGTCTGAGCCAGCTTGTGAACGATGTCATCCGAAATAGATCGGTTATCCAGCGTATCGATCTTCAACAACCGATAGCCGCCTGCCACAATCGCATTCTTGTTGGTGGTCGGCCTGGTGGAATCAATGATCGGATGACATTGCACACCTGATCTTTTCAGTCCTTCCAACACGAACTCCTTTAAGGCATCATCGCCCAGCACAGTCGAAAACAGGACTTCTGCGCCGGCTGCCCGCAGGTGTTCCGCGACGACCGCGGCGCCGCCGATATAGTCGTCCCGGCGTTCGTACAACACGCTCATGGTCGGTGTCTTGGTCTGACCGCCGATCATCGCTGTTTGGGTGTAACTGTCTACAATCGTGTCACCGACAACATGGACTCGCTTACCCTTGAAGCGATCGAGACAGTTGCGCAGCGAATCGAACGTCAGTTTCTCGGATTCCATGAAGGTCAGCAGCTTCTCGATCTTGATAGCCGGCGGCGCCAGATCGATAAGCTTCGATGAGGAATACACAATGTCGCCAGGCGTGAAGATGATCTCACCGCCATAGGCGTGCAGAGCATCCGCCTCCTCCTGCGTCTTCGCCGGCAAGCCACTGGTCGTGTACTCATATCCCTTTGCGAAGAAATCCGGACGCAGCTTACTGATGTTCTTGATCGGCGTCGCATTCGTATCGATGACGACGTAATCGACAATTTCGTACGCGGCCAGGTTGAGCGCTCTCAAGTCCTGCGGAATGTGAGGACGATACTGCCCTTTACTGATGTGCATGTCCGCCGTGAGGCTGGCAACCAGAATAGCGGCCTTGCTCTTGGCGTAAATCAGATGACGCAAGTGCCCCGGATGCACCACGTCGAACACCCCGTGGCACATGATGACCTTTTTCTTGCGCGGATACGGACCGAGAATGCGGCAGAGATCTTCCACAGACTTGATCTTGTGGGAATACTGGTCGGTAAGCGAAGGCGTCTTGGTCTTCATCGGCTCCCCAGATATTGAAACCATGTCTTGGTGGCTTCAGAGATCGATTGAGGATCCCACAGGGGAGCCTCCCGCCAATAACCGATTTCTGCCACAATCCTCGCGACTCCCTCCCCGAACGAAACAATGGGAGCCCAGCCAAGATCCTTTCTGATCTTGCCGATATCAGCCCACGTACAGTCCGGCTCTCCCGGACGTTTCGGAATGTACACAACCGGGCCGCCCAACAACTCAACGAGCCGATTCACAGACTGCGGATTGCCTGCGCCGAGGTTCCAGACCTCTCCTGCTTTGTCCGTCTCAGCAGCTGCGAGAAAAGCTCTCGCCACATCCGTCACATAGAGAAAGTCGCGCTTCTGAGTCCCGTCGCCGACAACCGTGAACGGTTTTCCCGCGAGTTTTTGGCGGAGAAACACGCCGAACACGGCACCGTAGGCGCCTGAGGTACGCGAGCGAGTTCCGTACGCATTAAAAATGCGGATGGAATTCACTGGAAGGCCATACACTTTATTCCAGTGAAAGACCGCCTGCTCTCCCATGTACTTGCTCAGCGCGTAGGGATACTGAGGTGCGAGCGGATGATCCTCTCGCGTGGGAACTGTGGCGAGGCCGTAGCACGACGACGATGCGGCATACACGACCTTGCGCACACCGGCATATCGTGACGCTTCCAGGACATGCACCGTGCCCTGCACGTTCGCCGACATGTATTCGGTAGGCTGCTCGATAGATGGCACAATGTCGCCGATCCCGGCGAAGTGAAAGACAAGCTGCGCACCGGCGAACAACTTATCGTTGGAAGCCAACGCCCGGACATCCCGCTCATCGAGCACCACATCTGGATTCGCCTGATGTTGCGCTAAATTTGCGGCTCGTCCACCGATAAGGCTATCGATCACATGCACACGGAAGCCCCGATCGACCAAGAGGTCTACCATATGGCTGCCGATGAATCCGGCGCCGCCGGTGACGACGGCAAGAGGACGACTGTTCATTAGGACGCCCGAATCTTCTTGAGGACTTTCACATTGTAGTAACGGTCGTCCGTCATGCTGTTGGGAAGTTTCCCTGCACGGAACGCCCGGCAGAGATCTCGAACGGCATCCTCGATCGTACGTTTCGGCGTGAACCCCAGTTTCGCGGCAATCTTGTCGGACGTGATACGGTACGACCGGTTGTCGTTCGACGGAGTCGTCACGACAGGAATCTCGCCTTTCTCCGTGAATTCTTCCTGGGTTACCTTTTTGACAATCGTGGCGATCTCCATGATGCTCTGGTTTTGGTACCCAGCGTTGAAAGTCTCACCGGCGATCTTTTCGTCAGGGAGTTCCAGCAACAGCTTATAGAGATCGCACATATCTTGAATATGCAGGTTAGGACGCTGTTGTTCCCCGCCGAACACCGTGATCTTATTATTGTTGACGGCGTGGTTGGTCAGGATGTTGACCGACAGATCCAGGCGCTGCCGCGGGCTGTATCCACAGACGGTGGCCGGACGAATCGTGACACAGACGAAGTCCTTGGACTGGTGCTTGAAGAGCAACGGCTCACACAGGCCTTTGAACTTGTTATAGAGCGTGAGGGGCACAAGCGGGTGCTCCTCCGTCACTCTTGGAGATTCGGAATAGCCATAGACCGAGGACGAGGAGGCATAAATAAACCGCTTGACCCCTTGCTCTTTAGCCGCCATCACCATCGGCTCGAAACACCTGTAATTAATTTCTTCGCTGAGCTTCTCATCCAACTCGAAGCCGGCATCGTTGGAAATACACGCCAGGTGGATCACCGCATCGACACCCCGGCACGCATCCCGCAATTTAGCGGTATCGCGGGTATCCCCTTCGATAATCGTGAGGCGCGGCTGCGGTTTCAATTCGCACCCGTAATACATGATGTCGTACACCGTCACATTGTAGCCGTCCGCCAGCAACTGCGGGGTCAAGAGCGTGCCGACGTAGCCGGCGCCTCCAGTAATCAAGACATTCTTTATCATCGTGGCTCCTGAATAATTGTCTCAAGCCCGGTCATGTGGTAACGATTTGGGGAATGCACGGGATGGTGTATCCGGCGGCCGAGGCGTCGCGATGGAACATCACCACCGTATCAAGCGAATAGGCCGCGTGGTCCTTCCCCAGCAGGGAAAGCTTGTTGAGGATATCGTTCGTCGCGGTGATAATGTGGCAGCCGACCTCGTCGGCCTGAATGATATTCAACAACTCGCGCGGGCTGGCCCATATGAGCTCGGCTTTCGGCTTCGCTTGCATAATCCTGAGCGCCTCACGCATCACTGGTACCGGATCAACACCGGTATCCGCAATCCGCCCAGCAAAAACAGAGATGATGGCCGCCGTGCCGGCTGCGAGTGCCTCGGTAATGGCCTTCACTTGCTCCAGCGTCATCACCGCGGTGACGTTGAGCTGGACTCCAGCCTCGGACAACCGGCGAATAAGCGGGCCGGCAAATTGACGTTTCGTGTTGGTGACGGGAATTTTGACGTTGACGTTTGATCCCCACGAGGCGATTTCCAGCGCTTGCGCCTCCATCTCGTCAAACTCGTCTGCAAACACCTCAAACGACACCGGTCGATCGGGCACTTCCCGCAGCACTTCTGACGCGAAGGACTTGTAGTCGGCAACGCCAACTTTGCGCATCAATGTGGGATTGGTGGTAAATCCTTTAATCCAGGGCTTGGCATACATTGCCCTGATCCCTTCAAGGTCGGCGCCATCGGCAAAAATCTTGATATTCAGATCAGTCAGTTCGGGCATCAAGCTCTCCTCTCTGTGGGTTTGAGACCGGCATGGTGAAGAATATAGGCTGATGCTTGCACGAGATCTGTACAGGTCACATCCGGCGCATCCCGCAGCGTTTCTGCGTAGCCTCGATCAATAAAGATGGTGAAACAGCCGGCCGCCAGGCCGCATCCGACATCGCGCCACCGATCCCCAACCATATAGCTTCGAGAGAGGTCGATGTCGCGTTCCCGCGCAGCTTCTAACAGCATTCCCGGTTTGGGCTTATAGCACAGGCTAGTCGGGCTTTCCACTTCGTAGCAGACCTTAATATCGTCGAGCGGAAGCTCGTTCCGCAATCGCTGATGCATGGCTTCAACAATTTCACGGTGCTGAAGACCTCGTGCCACATCAGGTTGGTTGGTCACAACAATAAGTAAGAATCCAGCTTCATCGAGCTCGCGCAGAGCATCGAGGACGCCAGGCAAGATTTCGAACTCTGCCAACGTGGCGGGTGGATACGGTTTCCCCTCACGCACCACTGCCCGGTTAATGACTCCATCACGGTCAAGAAACACGGCGCGCCGCATGCCTCTTAAACCGTGGATGCCTTGACGGTGCTCTCCCACTTGGTCCCGACGATCTGCAGCTTGGGATGAGACACCAGGCAGTGCCACACGACCGCCTGAAAGGCTTCAGTGTGCGGTGTCACGTGAGCGGCGTTGATGGTGGGGACGACCACCACCACATCCCCCACTTTCTTGGTATACCCTCCCTGTCGGCCCACGACGCCAAAGATTTTCATCCCTCGCCCCTTCGCTTCGTCGAGCGCGCGGACCAGATTGGCGCTGATATTTTTTTCCGCATCGCCGCCGCCCACGGAAAATATCAGCACGGCATCGTCCTTATCTGCGCGGCTGCCTTTCAGCCAGCCGGCGAAAACCGTGTCCCACCCTTCATCATTGGTACGCGCGGTGAGCTCCGAAACATTGTCCACCGGCGTATACGCTTCAATGCCGCACAATTTTCGAAAGTCATTCACGGCATGGCTACAATTCGCAGCGCTCCCACCGACTCCCAGGAGAAACAGCCGACCACCCCGGTCGCGCAGATCGGCAAGGCCTTCAGCGATTCGCTCGATCATTTCATAGTCAATGCGCTCAGTGATCTGAGCAGCCTCGGCGAGATACAACTTGGCATGAGACATCTCGTGCTTCCCCCTAGACCTTCAGACAAACGACGGGGGGGTTTTAGCACAGTCCCACGCCCCAATCAAGAAGTGTGCGGCTCAAATATGTGCATTCTCTCAGGGATAGCCTTCAGTTATCATGCCTGATCATGTCCACGACATATTCCGCAAAGGGAGCTGACGAGGTGAAGGCCGGGGACACGGCGTTGAGGACGTGAGTGGACCGAGGCCCTGGCTCAATCACAAAATCGCTAAGCAGCTCGGCCTTTCCTGTGTCGACCAGTCTTGTTCTCGTCACGCCGGCGCCACATCGTTCACATCGATCTCCACCGCTGCAGCCTGCTGAATCAAGCGCACTCCCAGCACTAGTCGGTGGCGTTTTTCTTTGCGCAAGAGAATCCCGCGAACTCCCTGCAGTGGACCTCGAACCACTTCCACTTGCATGCCTTCATGCAGATAAGGGTGCGAATCGTAGGACAGCACACTGGTCATTAGGGTTTTGATTGCCGCAATCTCCTCGTCCGGGATTGCCTCCGGACAATGGCTTGCCCCAACAATGTCGACGACTCCAATCGTCTTGAGCACCGGCAGCTTTTGCTCCGATGCAAAGCGGACAAAGCAATATCCTGAAAAGAGCGGGACTTCGATTTCCTTCTTTCGATCCTTCCACTGGCTCAGACGCTTGACCGTCGGCAATAGCGGCTCAATGCCCTGATTGGCAAGCTGATCCCGCACGAGCTTTTCGTGACGCGACCGTGTCCGAATGGCGTACCAACGGAGACCGTTTATCTGGTTTGTTTGGTTTGTCTGGTTCATTTCGTTGGTTTGGTTCGTTTGGTGCGCAGGTATTTGATGAGGCCAGAGATGATTCGACCCGACCTGTCGGCCTGCGCATAAATCGACTCAAATGCATCTTTGGATAGATATCCTTGGTCCACCGCGATATACAGATGGCTTTGAACTTCGGCGGATGAGGACATCGCAATGAACAGAAACTGCACGAACTCTTTGTTCGAGCGACGCACAAACCCTTCCGCAATATTGGCCATCACCGAACCTGCAGCGCTCTGAATCTGACTACAGAGGCGCGCATCTCGTTTCCATGCAGAGTTCTGTTCGATGGCTTCGTAGACTTGCCGCGTCAGCTGTCGAGCTTCTTTCCAACAATCGAGATCCTCAAAACGAGTTAACTTCATGGGGAAATTGGTTCATCTGGTTTGTTTCGTTTATCTGGTTTATTTGGTTAATCTTGTTTGTTTAGTTGATTTGGTTAATTCGGTTCTGTTGTTGATTCATTGCACCGGTTCGTCCAACCAGACAAACCAAACAAACCTCTTCAACCAAACAAACCAGCCCCGGGCACAGCTCCGCCCTTTCACTTACAGATCCAAATCGCACGCACCACACAAAATGTCGGCCACGCGCGGAAGCGCCAGGCCTTATTCGGGCAGACCGAGTTTCAGTACCTTTTCCCGTGGCACTCCCGACTGGACCAACTGTTCTTCACAGGCTGCCGCATGTTCGAGATCAGTGATCAACACCCGGTCAAACTGCCAGCCGGCGATCCTATCCGGCGAAGAAACCGGACAAGAAAGAAATGACTCGCGCGAGCTTCCATCGATGAACCCCACACAATCGATATTCATCTCTCGAAGCGACAGGTAGGTCAACTCGGCTAACTCGGTGGTTCCATAGATCACCACGCGCTGACAATGAGCGCCGTCGAACGTGGACATCATCTCTTTTAGCCAAGCACGCATGTCTCGATAGTATGAAAGGGAATACTGCATGTACTGATAGGTCAGCCGAGACTTTTCCGCAAGTCCTTGCGGAGTCAACAGATACTGAATGCGGTTATGAGGAATCGTGGTAATTTTGATGTAGTCCTTGCGGGCCAGACGCTTGAGATACAGATTGGTCAGGCCCAGCGCAACGCCAAGTTTCGTCGAGAGCGATCGCTGCGTCACTCCAGCATCACGCCCGACTTCTGAGAGCAAAAGGAGATCCCGTTGACCTTGCACGTTCATTGCAAACCCCAACAGAGTGTTGCGTTCAGGATATGAACACACAAGCTGTTGCGAGTCAAACGAAATTATCGCCATAGGGCTCCTGAGTGGCCCTAGCTGGATTGGATAGCACTAAACAGCTATTCAGAGGAGATGAGGACAGGAGGAAGTATCCACATCTGTAGAAACTTCAAATGTGGCAAGAAAATACAACGCCCGCGAGACTTAGATTGGCACCATCTCAAATTGCAACGCCTGGCTGTTCAATGATGCCTTACAAGAGGACTTGCCTGAACCATACATGGAACGCAAAAAATATCACGCTGGAGTGAGATACCACTTGAGTCTTTTTCCGATCGACCGAAGAATTTTGAATTTCGTAAAAAAGTCTCTGACTTTTCGATGCCGATGGATAGAAAGACTTCCAAGATGCTCCAAATGGCAGGCTGTTTGCCGCTCCATGTCTGGTGCCACCCGGCGAACGATCCGACATAACTCCTGCGCATAGTCATCGTAGCCATACGCTACACAAATGGCGACCGCAGCAGTCAGTGAGGCTGAGTCGCCCTGCGCAAGGTCTTCCGCCATACGCGAAAGGGACTTCACATAGAGAGCATCGGACGATAAGAGATGGGAGGGCGTCCCTCGTCCATCTCCGCACTCTCGCCCTCTGATCCGGACCGGGTTGAGAAAGTCCATCAACTGAAATCCAAGACTGCTCAGATACTCATGAACATCGGTGAACAACGCCTGATTTTTGTAGAGAGGAAGAAACTCGACCTCTGCCTCGACGGCAAAAGTCGAACTCCGGAGACACGTCTCTCCCCCCTTGAGAATATCGAGTTCTGTCCCCTGGGTATCCAGCTTGATGACGTGCGGCACAAGGCCATGATCGGCACAGACCCGATCCAGCGTTTGACAGCGCAGTGGAACCTTCCGAAGGATATCAAAATCACGCACATCCGTATTCAACTGCCTGATCAACTCAGGGTTAGGCTCCAGGAGGGAGGTATTCGTTTGATGCCGCGTGACATGTAAATTGAAAACTCCGTCAGAACTATTGAGCGCGACCTGATACCAGCGATGACGCTCTGATTGTTGGAGCCTATTGAATTCCCGTTCGTCCGGCTCAAACCCAACGACGGTGAGATTCCGGAAGTTTTTCCAATATCGACGGTTCACCCCTCCAGCAGCGCCGACATCAACGAGTGTGAACGGGTAATCGAAGACGGATCGAAGCGCTTCCACGCTCTGACCAGAAACTGAGTTCGTCATAATTTACGTCTTACCCGAAGTCTTCAACCAACATCTGCCCGCCCCGGCTCGGTCGGGCACCGGCCATATCGCACTCATATCTGAGCGGAAAGAACTACCGGTTTTTGAACCGCCAGTATTCATCGGCAGACATAAAACCCACTAAGTCTTGCCTTTTTCTACGAGCGTATGCCCGTACCGAAATCGTTCATACCGTGCCCGCCACTTTGTTCTCAAATTACCCCAACGCCGTTGCAGCCAATTTCCACGAACGGTTCGTTTCCATTTCTTCACAAAATGCGCAAGGTTTTGATCGAGGTACGCGCGAGTTTCTGTTTTCTTGATGGTGTCCTGCGTCACCATACTGAAATGGTGGATGAGCACCGACCCGGTCATGCCGGAGGTGAAACCTGCCTGCTGAACCCGCCAGAAAAAATCTATATCTTCGCAGCCGCCATAACAAAATCCTTCGTCAAATAATCCGACTCGGTCAAAGACCTCCCGACGAATCACCATACATGCGCCATAGAGCTCCGAACGGGTCGCCGTGGCACACCGGCCGGTAAAGTCCTTGGCATAGGCGTCCAGGTCATAATTCAGCATACCTTCTCGGGCGGATGGGCACACAATGCCATGGCTAGAATGCTGCATGTACGACAACAGACCTTCCAACCATCCCGGGGTGACAACGATGTCATTATTCAAGATACCAATGACCTGTCCTGTGGCAGCACGAACTCCTTGGTTCCACGCTTTTGCACAGCCGAGGTTGTGTTGATTTGTGATGACCGTCGCTTTCACATCTCGCAGAAACTCCTGCGTTCCATCGGTCGATGCGTTGTCCACAATGATGAGTTCATACGGCTGATCGGTGCAACGCGCAATGGAGTCGAGACATTGCCGCGTATAGTGCAGCTGGTTATACACAGGGATAACAAGACTCACTGGTTTTGTGGACATGATGTGACTCATGAGATGCTCCCGGTGACAGTAGGACGCCTGTCCGGAGAAAAGGCTTCGTTCGAGAAGCCCAATTCTCGGACAAAAATATCGCATACGGTCGACCGCTCCGTCATCACCGAGGTGGAACGGCCCCTCAGGATCTCCCGCTTTGTCCGACCTTTCAATGCCCGCATGTTCTGATCATGACGTAGTCCCTCAATCATGCGAGTAACCTTGTACCGGCCCCCTCCTTGAATGAAACCCAATACCCAGCTCACTTTCCACGGAGAGATCGCCTTCTGGAAGTCATACCAGCGTATACCATGACCAACTCGATTTCCTGACAGACCAGGGTCACGACAGACAACCTCAGCCACACACAACCCGTAGAGCCTGATGGACCCAGCAGATGTCCTTGCCGCTACATCACCCTCCGGCAGACTTCCAATAAATACTCAGCTCTTCGTTCGCAGGTATGGTATTGCAGCAAGTGTTTGTACCCCTCTGCCGCCATTGCCGCACATACTTGAGCATCCCTTGCATAGGTTCGAACAAGATCAAGCAAGTCACTCAAGTCAGGCCGAAAGAAAAGGGCATGTTTGCCATGCACGAAGTTGTTGGGGATCTCGATGTCCGGCTGCTCGGAAAGGAGTAGCGTACCCGACGCGACGATTTCCCAATACCGAAGCGTATCGAACCCCCCTCCTCGAATCGACAAGGCCATCTTGGATCGTCCGAACAGTGCATAGTATTCGGTCTGCGACAGTTTTATCCCCCGCTGAGCAGGCGTGACAACCGGATCTCCTTTAAGCTTCATCAGGAGTCGAGGAAAACCGTTCAAAAGGTTCGACTGACGATCCTCCGCCTCTGCATAGACCCCTCCCTGGAATCGGATCCCGGAAGCTTGGCGCAGCATTTCGACGGCTTGCCGACGCTTGGAATGAGAAATCCTCGCAGCATAAGACACGTCCACATCCCGCTGGGAGGCAGGAACAGTTGGGATCGTCTCCAGCACCACAGCAAGAGGGAGAGGATGCGTCCGCTGAGACAGTGTGGCGTTCGCCCGCCATGTGCTCCATCGCCGAGCGCCGCCACACCCTCCAATGTCATGATGAAGGCGATACTCACGTTTGAAATACAGGGAGCATTTATACCTCTGAAACACCTCCAGTCGGAGCGTCGCATCATCCTCGCCATCAATAAGGACCAGGGGTGGCATCGCCCCACACCTCGAAAGCGATTCCCACGCCGTGATAGCCCCACGTCTTGGTGACGACAGAATGGCGAGATCGAACTGCTTGTCCCGCAGCAAAGCAGCGACCTCCTCATCTCCATATCGGCGTCCAAAAACCTGTGGAACATAATGAACGCGCTGAGGGGGGTCGTGGTACACCGCCTTATACGGATAGTCAACGACCCGCTCAGACCCGAGAGTCCGACAAAGCCCTACGTAGAGCAGATCGGCAAGGTAATCGGGTGCTGAATCGGTCAGATAGAGAATCCGCATCTTTGGTAACTGTCGCAAACGAGATTCGATACCGCAACTCAACTCGTTCAGGCTCCGCCTTAGTCCTTCACAACCCGAAGCGTGACGGACATGTTATCGACGACATTCCAGAGATATCGCCGACATCGTTTCTGGAGGTATGCGGGCAACCATCGGAAAGGTTTTCGCACATCGTAGGTGATCTTCTCGATCTTAAAATTGGTGCGCACCCCGTAATCGGCAGGGAACTCGAAATATTGAAATGTATCTTCCGTAATGTAGCGAACATGCGTTGGGTCACGGAAGGCACCACGAGATGTGTAATAGGGAACGACGACCTCTACTGCCCCGCCAGGGCGAGAAACGCGATAGACCTCTTCCATCAGCCCGATCAGGTTGTGAATATGCTCAACGACATGCCGGAGCCACACTACATCAACCGAATTAGTTCTCAGAGGTAACGCCTCCTCAACATCACATACCACATTCACGCCGACAACGGCCCTCACATCCATACCAAATGCACCCGACACCTTATTGGGGCCACATCCAAGATCGACAACCAGGGGTTTCGCCAGCATAAACTCTACCTACTCCTGTTTTCATACATTGTTGGACTATAACTCGAACCGCCCAAGCACTTAGATCACGCTACGCTATATCTGTTCCTGCGCAAGCGACCATTTATTGCGTGCACATCCCCACTTCTAAGGCTTGTCCATCAATGTTCTGCCACCAATCCTTGAGAATCAGCACACACCATATTCGACCCACGATTCCCACTCCCGGATTGTCATCTGACATTCGCGGACGGCGGGACCCCGGACGCCAACATCTGGGCTGCTGCAGCGCAGACCTCCTGTACTGATAGCTGCTTCATGCAATTGAGCTCGCCCCGCTCACAGGTCGGATGAAAGCAGGATCGACAGTCGAGCCCTTTGTAGAGCACCGTCACCCGGTCGCCGCGCGGTCCCCATTCTTCGGGATTTGAGGGACCGAATAACGCCACCATCGGTGTGCCCACTGCTGCGGCAATATGCATGGCCCCGCTATCGTTCCCAACAAACAGCGCCGCACGCTTTGCGATCGCGGCAAACTGCTTGAGTGTCGCCTGTCCGGCGATACTGATCGGATGGCTTTTCGCTGCCTCGTGAATTCGTTGTGCCAGCGCCTCTTCTTCCCTGCTGCCACCGATAAGGACCTGACAGCCATAGTCGCTCGCCAGACGGTCGGCTAGTTCGGCAAATCGTTCATAAGGCCAGGCCTTGAACCAATAGCGGGCGCCAGGCTGAATAATGGCAATCAGTCGATCTCGCCTGATGCCGAGTCGGTCCAACAATTGGTCAGCACGTGACTCATCCTCTCCTGTCAGGCGAAGGCTGGGAGCCTTTTCGCCCCCGTGAATACCCAGCGATCTCAACGCCGCCTGGTCCCGATCAACCCGGTGCCGCACACCAAGCACGGGCTGAACCACCTGCGTATAGCGCTTCCCCCGCCAACGATGCTCGTCGTTGAATCCAATCCTGACCGGCGCCCCGCTGATCCAACTCAGAAGCGCAGACCGGTCTCCATCCGTCAAATCAATCACCGTATCGAATCGCCGACGACGCAGCCCGGCGATAAGCCGCCATTGTGCCACCAGAGACTCCTTATCGAGGACCATGATCTCGTCCAAGTCCGGGTTCCCGGATAACACGTCTTCGGTCCCGCGATTCACCATCATCGTGACCCGGACCTCCGGTCGCGCAGCTTTGATGGCACGCAGGGTCGGCGTCGCCAACAAGACGTCACCGATGTAGCGGAGTTTGATGATCAGAATGTTACGCATCATAAGAATCGTCGAAAGTCCTTCAAGTCGTAACGTCCAAAGTCTCGTTCACTCTGAGACTTTCGACTTGATGACCTTCGACTTTCTGACTGTGACCTAACCGCGTCACAAATCAGACAGTTCCCCCACACACTTCCCGATACAGCGCAACGGTCTTAGCCGCAGCCTGCTCCCAAGAAAACTGCTTGGCGCGCTCGAATCCTTTGACCTTCAAGGCAGCTCGAAGCGGTTCATCCTCCAACACACGGACCATCGCCTCGCCGAGCGCCCGCGCGTCTTGAGGATCTGCCAATACCGCCGCATCGCCGGCCACTTCCGCCAACGCGGTCGAATTGGATGTGAGCACCGGCGCCCCACAGGCCATCGCCTCCAACACGGGCATTCCAAATCCCTCATACAACGAGGGAAAGACAAACAGATCGGTGGAGGAATACAACAACTGCAGGTCGTTCGTGGACAACCGTCCCGGACAGAGCACCTTTTCCGTTAAGCTGCGCCTTCGAGCCGTCTCCTCATAGTTCCCGAACGGATGGATAGGCGAACCGACAAGGACCAACATTCGCGATCCCAGTTTCTTCCTCACCATCTCCGCCGCTTCAAGAAATATTTGGTGATTCTTGCGCGGGTCTGCCCCTCCAATAAATAAGACATAGTGCTCGGTCTTCAGACCAATCCGTTTCCGCAACTCCGCCATCGCCTGATCGTCTCGACGTGGCGCGAAATCCTCCGACACTCCGTTGGGAATGACCACGATGTGCTCGCGCTTCAAGCCATACAGCTCCACCAATTCTCTGGCCGAAAACTCGGACACCGTGACGGCCTTTCTGGCTCGTAGCGCAGTCTGTCTCGTCTTGAACGAAGACGGCCATTGGCCCAACATCTTCTTCGAGTACTCCGGATGGCGATCCAACCAGAGATCGTGAATGGTCACGACCCCGCCATAGCGCCCGACCGTCTGCATTTTGAAGTTCGTGCCATGGTAGAGATCCAACCGATCGGACGAGCCCCGCTTCGCCATCCCCCATCGGCTTGAGTTCTCCCACTGGAGCCGCTCAACGCCCGGCCAGGCCCTCACAAAATCAGGCTGCTCCGCGCCAGGTTTGGCATAGGCCACAAAGTCGATATCTTCTTGCCGGGCCAGCATCGTGCGGAGCAGATGGTAGCTGTGCCACCCCACCCCGCCCATATCACCCACCATTGGATTGGCATCAAAACCGATTCTCATCCTCTCCCCTTCCAACAGGATGCTGAAAAAATCCACCCGTAGTCTTGTTCATTTGGTCTATTCGGTTTGTCTGGTTTATTTGGTTGCATGAAACTAACCAGATAGACAAGACAGACCAAACAACCAGACAGACTGGGCTCGTTCCGGCGTGCTCCAGAGTTCTTCCGCAGCCTTCTACGCTCCCAATACCTCCCCATACAGCTGTTCCATGTGCTTGACGGACGCATCGAGACGACATCGCTCCTGCGCACGCGCTATCCCACAGAGGCCCATCTGCTCTCGTCGATCTCTATCTTCCAGAAGCGGCACCACGATGGCGGCTAATAATTCGACATCTCCCGGAGGGACAAGCAAGCCGGTCTCTCCCTGCGCCACGACTTTGGGAGGCCCCCTGTCGTGATCGCCACCACGGCCTTTCCCATTGCTATCGCTTCGACCACCGGAATGTCGAACCCTTCTCTCACCGCTACACGCATCGATGTACGCACACCAGCTCGCCCGCCATGTCACGCATGACCGACTTTAGGCGCTCCCGACTTTGGTATACACCTTGACCATCTCACGGGCAGTTTGTTCCCATGAAAATAGGGACGCACGGGCTAAACCTTTTCGCCTCAGCTCTTGACGGAATCCAATGTCCGAGAGCACCTGTTCCATATGACAGGCAAATCCGGCTGCATCTGACGGGTCTACAGAAAGCGCAGCATCCCCGAATACCTCCGGCAGTGATGAGGCGTTGGAAGAGATCACGGGGCACCCACAGGCCATTGCTTCGAGAACGGGCAATCCAAATCCCTCATATCTAGAAGGAAACACGAACACTGCTGCATGCTGATATAAGGCTACCAATTGGTCTTCCGTCACTACACCTGGAAATGAAGTCTGTGACTCAAGGCAAAGCTGTTGCACACGAGCATGCACCTCGGACCTATCTCTCAGGTCGCCGGCCAAGACCAGATCATGGCTCTCTCGAAGATGGGAAGGAAGCTTGGCAAATGCCTCGACCAGCGTTTCCACATTCTTCGTTGGGTCAGAACCGGCCACACTCAGCACATACGGTCTCTTTGGTCGATCCCGTTCCAACAAGTCGAGTGGCCGAAAATGAATTGGGTCAACCCCAGGAGGTACCACGCTTACCTGGCCCTGAGGAAGACAAAGATGCCGAACAATATCCTGTTTGGACCACTGAGATACTGTCACCACATGATCCACCTGTATGCTCTGGCTCGGAACTACCGTATGCTCGATAACCGTATTGAGATTTCGCCTCTGGTGGTTCGAGCCGAACAACAGGGGCTTAACATCATGAATCGTCACGATAAACTTTCCTCGCTTCCAGGCCACAGAGGAATCGTAGGGGAAATGCAACACATCATACCGGCCAGCTAGACTTGGCGCGACCTGCTCCCACAATCGCCTGCGAAAAAATGGAATTCGAATAATGCGGTAGCGGATGTTCTGCCTGACAGGAAAATTGCAGGAGTCATCTGGCATTAGAATTTCATACTGATTTGTCGTATCTACTCGACCGAGCGCCTCAATAAGCCCGCGCGCATACCGTCCGAGTCCAACGTTGAAATCCCGAAGGTGCCAGGCAGCAATCACAATCTTCATATTTTTTGGCCTGAACTAGCAGATGCACATTGAACGATTTGAATTCGTCGAAAGACAATATCGTGGCCAGCATGCCAGCTCCGCAAATAGACACCTATACACCTACGGCTTGCTTGGAAAGAGAATAGAATGGCCATCAACCTGCACTCTACCCGCCGATAGCCTCAATCCCCTGCACGTACAGAATTCGCGTGCCCACTACTTGGCGTCCGGGCGAGAGGCGGCCTGCCTGGTTGCATCCCACAGCTTGGCATATTTCACAAAGGTGTACATGCTGGCAAACACACAGACAATGAGTCCGCGCACTCCATCGCGATACCCCTGCTTCAATACATAAGTTTTAACCCAGACCACCAGAGGACGGAAAACCAGGTCGATCCAGCGAACCGTCCGAACCCTCTTGGCCTTCTCCTGTGCTGCCAGTGTGGTATAGAGCCCGAACTTCTTGAAGTGATCCTGAATGCGACGCTCCGTGTAATGGTCAAGATGCCCGGCCAATGTCCCAATCTCTCCATCGACAATGAGATTTTCATGCACCGCGACATCGTTATACTGAGCGATCCCCCGCCGAAACAGGCGCACTTGATAATCAGGATAGACACCGCCCTTTCGCACCCAGGCTCCGTAGAAAAAGTTCCGCCTGGGAATCCGATAGGCCACAGGAGCGCCCGGCCTCCATCGCTCAATGCGGGTCCGCACTTCTCCACGAAGTTCCTCGGTCACTCGTTCATCGGCATCGAGGATCAGAATCCAGTCGGACGACGCCTGGGCCATCCCGAAATTCTTCTGCAAACCGAAGCCGGGCCAGGGACGTACGAATACCTTCGCACCACAGCCCCGAGCCAGATCCACCGTCCGATCACGGCTTTCCGCATCCACCACGATGAGGTCATCCGTCCATCGAACCGACGCCAGACAATCGGCAATATTCGACTCCTCATTCTTCGTGATGACCACGCACGCCACTGTTGGTCTACTGACTGACTCCGTCACAAACCTACCCTCCGCTGCAATAAGAACGTTGCCGCTTGACCTTCGCAATCCCCTTCTTGCTCACCACCCGCTGCATATCAGAATGCTCTATTCATTGCCCTTCAGCCTTGATGCGTATCCAGGACATCCCGATAGACTTGTTCCAATTCTTTCGTAAGCCGCGATGCCTCGAACTGCTCACGGGCTTTCTCACGACTCCGCTTCCCGAATGTTTCCCGCAGCTCCCGGTTTTTCAACAATTCGATCACCGCACCGGCATACTGCCACCGAAACCGGCAGACTAACCCGGTGACCTTGTGTTCAACCAGCTCGGCCTGCGCGTTCGATTTCCCCCGCTGAGGGGTGCTTAACGTGACGACGGGAATACCATTCGACATCGCCTCAGCGATCACACAGCCGAAGGTTTCACCAATGCGAGCTCCATGAGTGAACACATCCACTTGGCGATAGAAACTCCCCACATCGAGAGACGGCTCCAGAAGCTTCACATGTCCAGTCAAGCCCAGTTTCGCGAGCCGTGTTCTAACCCGGTCGGTGGCTCCCTGAATGACGCACGCAACTCCCGGAACTTTCCGAAAGATCTTCGGCAAGCTATTCACACAGACATCATCCCACTTCTGATCATCTGCCCGGCTGCATCGGCCGATTGTGTTCCCAAAACTACTTGGACCGCCTGAACACTCGTCGAAGTCTACTGGGTTATAAATCGCTTCATACCGCACACCTGGTCGCTGTCGATTTCGACTCACATACCGATCCCTCGAGAATTTGGAAACGAACACATGCCCGTCGATCAGGTCGTCCTGGACATGATCGAACGCTTCGAAGACATTCGTTTCAACAATGCGTGGCCACCCCTGTTGCTTCTCCGGAAGAGTCCCTGACTCGGAGTTTCCAGCCCGATGAATATGATAGATGTCGATCTTGAGTTCACGGACCAGCGCGGTGAGATCGGCTGGCGTGACGATTACGGGCACGCCCAAATTCTCTAACACCTGTACGCGAAGCCCCCCCGCTTGCAACCCACAAGCATAGATTTCGAAGCGGGAGCGATCGAGGTACTTCGAGAAAACTTGGAGAGTTTTTTCAGTGCCTCCAATGCCCAATTGATTACACGCTTGGAGCACTCGGATTTTTCTCACCAATCGAGAATCCCCTTCTCCCGTTTCATTCGACCCATGCAATCCACAACTTCACAGTCTAACCGCCGGCCTTTGGCTCTGAAGACAATTCCCAGAATTTCGCGTACTTGATGAAGGTGTAATAGGCATAGAGTCCGGAAAGAATCAAGCCGGGCATGCCGTCGAGGAATCCGGCCCGCTGCACATACATCTTGAGAAATGCCCCGAGTGGATGGGTAATCAGTTGATGGGAGGAGAACCGCCGGCGCTGCTCCGCCATGCGCCGGGCCATCAAATCCGAGTAGCGATCCTGTTTCGCCACGTAGTGATCGATGTCCCGAAAGGGATACTGCAGCGCGGGACTCTTGAGAAAGCCGACTGGTCCATCGCAATCGAAACTCTCATGGACCAGTTCTTCTCGATACCGAAACCGTCCCTTTCGAAACAACTGCGGCTGCCGATAATCGGGATACCAGCCGCAATGTTTGATCCACCGGCCTAAAAAATAGTTCTTTCTTGGGACAAAGTAGGCATCCGCCTCCGGTCCACGGTCGAGCAGCAATCGAATCTCTTCCCGCAACTCGGGCGTCATCCTCTCATCGCTATCCAGACTGAAGACCCATTCATTGGTCGTGAGTGCAACCGCCTCGTTGCGCAACTTCCCAAACCCGCGAAAATCTACCTGGTAGACTTTTTCTGTAAACTCACGACTGATTGCAGCCGTCTGGTCCGTGCTGTGGGAGTCCACGACGATCAACTCATCGCCCCAGCCTGCCACAGACTCAAGGCAGGCCCGCATGTTGGGCTCGTCGTTGTAGGCAATCACATAGACGGAAAGTTTAGCAGGCAGCGGCATAACGATGCTGACTCCCTAGAAGTCCAATAGTCCGCATGTCTGAGACAACGGCATACGACCATGCAGGATGCTCAAAAAGGCCGTTCAGCAAGGCCGCAGCGAGCGAAGAGGCGAGGAGGTACGTACCGCACTTCGTGTGGACCGTTCGCCCGTTGAATGGATCTTGGCGAACGGAAAATCCCCTCCAGTGATTCCGATATCCATGAGGCTCGCCTCTACACGTTGAGCCTCTGAGCGATGCGAGAACGCCGACCTGGGAGAAGCGCGTCTCGGCGCGCAGGGGTTGGGCGGGTGAGAAGGGCGACTTTTTCAGCATCCTGCTAGACATGCACGACCTTGAGCGGCCCAGGTTGTTTCGTGACCTCCATGACTTGTTGCGCCACCGTTTCCACCGTCAACCGGTCGAGACAGTCCCAGTAGGGACAAGCCTCGTAAATACATTTTTCGCAAGTCGGCACATCAGGACGCAGAACGACTCCCTTGCCGAGCGGCTGCCAACGGGTCGGAAGATTGTTGCGCCGTGGATCGAACAGACTGACATTCGGCACGCCGCAGGCTGCGGCAATATGGGCCGGGCCTGTGGCTCCGGAGACCACCGCGTGACTCGCCGCAATCACGGCCATCAACTCGCGCACCGATAACTGCCCCATAAGATTCAGGACCGAGGCAGGAAGCGGCTCGTCACTGTTCGCATGCTGGATGAACATGTCTGCTTCCGTCTGGCTTCCGGTCAGCACCACTCCCACTCCCTTCCGATGCAACTCATGCGCGAGCGAATGATACTGTTCAACGCGCCAGCGCCGAGCTGCAAACCCGCCTGGATGGAGCACCACCCTAGGTATGGGCATGCCGCGTAGCCGCTCTTGCCCCCACGCGCGTTCTGCATCGGTCAGCACGAGACTCGGTGGAGACACGATACCAGGCTGCAATCCAAGCCCCGCAAGCATGCCGACGTTATACTCAGTTTCATGCTTGGAAAAATCTTTCCGATGTTCATAGATCCGGCGATTCGCCAGCACACTATACCAGCGGTAGCCTGTCGCCACTCGAATCGGAACCCGTGCCAGGAACGATGCCCACATCAAACGCTTGAACGGCTTGAGAAACACCACCGCATCGACGGCACGGCGAAACAACGCCATTAACTCACTCAGGGATTCCCGGCCCGTGACCGTCCAGACCTCGTCGAGATCTGGATGGTGCGCTAACAGTGGCGCTGCATACTCGCTGGACAGAAACGTGATCCGCGCCTCCGGCAGAAGCCTGCGCAGGGCGGAGGCGACCGGCAGACACAAAATTTCATCGCCGATCCCGTCAGGCCGGACTAAGAGGACATTCATCGGGGAACCATCTTGAGGGATCGCTGCGCTCGAGCCGCCGCGAGTACTTGTTGTGGCGAGACCGTTCTCAAACACTCCAACGGTAGAGTATTGTGGCAGGCCCGACTGAAACAGGGGCTGCAGGGTACCTTCCCTGTTAAAACATCATGGCCCACCCCATAGGGACCGGTCCGTGCCGCACTTGTCGGCCCGAATAAGGCCACCACGGGCGTCCCGACCGCCGCCGCAATATGCATCGGACCTGAATCGTTCGTAATGAGCAGCGACGCCCTGCTCAGAAGCGCCGGTAGCAACCCCACTGCCGTGGCTCCGGCCAGATCGATGGCAGGAGTCTTCATCATCCCGCTCACCGCGGCAACATCCGCTCGTTCATCAGGGCCACCGACCATCACCACCGCGCCACATCCTTCTTGCCGCAGCCGATCTGCGACTTCAGCAAACGATGCAGCCGGCCACCGCTTGGTCGGCCACCGGGCAGAGACATTCATCGCCACCCAACTCGTTCCAGACGTCACACCGGATCGGATCAAGAGGCGATCGACCTCCTCATAATCGGTTTGCGGAATGCGGAAATGGAACTCCGGCGCACCGGACTCCACGGCCCCCACTGCCTTGGCCACAAGCAGGTAGCGATCGACTGCGTGCATCTCCACTTGTGGAACCGGCACGCACCTCGAATAGAACCAGGGACTCCCCTCTCGTCCATTGGCAAATCCCACAAGCAGAGGAGACCCGCCAAGCCACCCGATGGCAGCGCTCCGAAAGAGACCTTGAAGGTCCACGACAAGATCGAAGCGCTCTGTACGAAGAGCGGGCACCTGAGAAAGCCACCCCTTGAGCGTCGATTTCACCGGCCAGACCCGATCTACCCCGTCGATGCGCTCGACGAGACCAGCCCATTGGCGCTTGACCAGCCAGGTGAGTCGAGCCTTGGGATAGGCCCGGCGAATTGCCGCACAAGTCGGCATCGCATGCACGATGTCGCCCAATGAACTCGGCTTGATCAACAGGATGTGGCGATAGTCTTCCATAAGATTAGGTATTTAGGCTGAAGACTGAAGGCTATGAATCGTCCATGAGGGTCAGGTGTTCAGGCTGAAGGCTGAAGGTTATACATTATCTCGCAAAGCACGAGTCAAGCCATTCAAAACCTTCTCGGTTTCTACGATCCTTGCTTCAAGCGACGATGAATCCTCGTTTTGTGTGATCCCGCATACTTAACCCCTAAACACCTTCAGCCTATCTACCTGAGCAGCGTCTTCGCGTCATTCAGAATCCAGTCAACTGCCTCAGTCATAGACTTCGCCATGGCAGCAGGCATGGCCTGTTCAACCTTAAGCCGATCCAACGCCTGCGCGTCCACCGGCGCTGCGGTAAGGAGAATGGCCTTGGCGCCCACCCTATTCGCTAATTGTATGTCACGCGCGTGATCGCCGATCAAATAGGAACGCCGGAGATCCAGTTGCAACTCCGACACAGCCCGTTCCACCATCCCGACATTCGGTTTGCGACAGCGGCAACCATCGTCAGGATGATGCGGGCAGAAATAGATCGCGTCGAGCGCCGCGTCCTCCTGTTCCAAAAGACCCTGCAGGCGGGCATGGATCGCTTCCAGATCCTTGAGGGTCACAATTCCACGGCCCACACCGGATTGGTTGGTCACGACCACTAATTTCGCCCCGGCCTCTTTCAAGCGCGCCAGGGCAGGCCCAACCCCCGCCAACAACTTCAGATCAGCGGCAACTTTCAAATAGCCTGGATCGTAGTTCAATGTTCCATCTCGATCCAGAAACACGGTGACACCGTCCAGCGGGGCGTGCCCCGCTGGAGGCGCGAGGCGAGAGGCACGAGGCGCAAGGTCGATCCGTGAGTCCTCTCGCCCCTCGCCCCTTGCCTCTTGCCTCCCAAGTTGTTTTACTGCCGCTTCATAAACTTGATCCACCGAGACCCTTGTCATGCACCGATGGTCGATGGGACATTCACGCAACAGGCAGGGGGCACAATCGACCGGCTGACGCACAATGGCATGGGCGCTCCCAAAGGGCGATGTGGTGCGCCAATCGGTCGGCCCGAAGATCGCGACGACCGGCACCTGAAACGCAGACGCGATGTGCATGGGACCGGTATCATTCGTGAGGAGCATGGCGCACCGTTTCACCGCTGCCATGAGTTCCCGGATCGTCGTTGCCCCGGACAAGACTAGGGATGGAGACGACAGACGCGCGGCAATCTCTTGGCCCAAAGGCTCTTCTCCCTTGGCTCCAAAAATGACCACGCTGACTTGTTGTCCGCGAGATTCTCGAATTGTGCCGCAGAGTCGTTCCGTGACCTCGGCAAACCGTTCAGGCAACCAGCGTTTGGCCCCGCCGTAGGTCGAACCGGGGTTGACCCCGACGACGACATCCATGGCGGTCAATCCACCATGGGCAAATCTCCCCGCCATCGCCTGTTCCTCCTCAGGAAACACGACGAGTTCCGGTGCGGAGGGGTCGCCCTTGAGGCCCAGCGGCTCCAGCAGATCCCAATAATAGCGAACCTGATGGACGAGTGTGCGGCGATCCGGCGTAGCAACTGGATCGGACAGCAGCAGACTTCGCCCGTCTGTCGCATATCCATAGCGCCGAGGCACGCCGGCCAGGAACGTCAGAAACGCCGCCTCAAACGCATTCTGAAACAACACCGCTAGGTCAAAGCCTTGCCGCCGCAACTGCCCAGCCAGACCCCACTTACCGGAGAGTCCCGCATGGCGCCCCTTCGTGTCGTAGGTCAGCACGCGCGTCAATGACGGATGGCCCGCGAACAAATCGGCTACAGCCGGCTTGACCAACAGCGCAATCTGAGCGTCGGGAAACAGCCTCCGCAATCCACGGAGCGCGGGCTCACACATCACCGCATCGCCAAGCCAGTTAGGTCCACGCACAAGAATTCTTTTGACGGTCTCGCTCTTCACAGCCTTCTGCCCTTCAGTCTTCAGCCTTCCGACTCCGCCTTCAGCCTATTTCCCATCCCGAGCACCAATCGCCGCAACCGATCTTCCCCCACAGTCACGTGCGTGCTCAGTCGGACTGCCCACCAGTTATCGGTGGGTTGAAGCAGCGACACCAACTTACAGGCGTCTTTCTCCGTCGTCACGATCAGCTCAGCCTGAAGCTCAGTCGCTCTGGCGCTCAGTCGCTCAACATCCTGGCTTGTATAAGCATGATGATCGGCATAGGCCACTTCATCCAGGATCCTGATCCCTATTCGCTCAACGAGAGAGCGAAACGATCCGGCATGACCCACGCCGCTGCAGAGCAGCGCTGTTTTCCCCTTGGACCAAGAGAGCGGCTGCGATGCACCGGTCACCACCGATACGAGACTCTCCGGACGAAAGACCGCCTGGACCGGGTCCGGCATCGAACCGAGCATGGCCCGCAGTCTGCGACAGACCTCTGTCACCTGAGCCGGCACGTCCGCCCTCGTCACGACGATCGCGGTCGCGCGCGCCGCCGCCCGTAGCGGTTCCCGGAGCCGGCCGGCCGGCACCAGGGCCGCGAGTCCTGCCGCATCCGTGGCATCGACCAGCAAGAGATTCACATCACGATAGAGCCCCCGATGCTGAAATCCATCGTCGAGGATCAGACAATCGATCGGAAATCGATTGAGGACCCAGTCACCGAGCTCATAGCGATCGGCGCCAACGGCTACGATCGCCTTGGGACAACGTTGCGCCATCAAAAATGGTTCATCGCCCGCCTCGCACGGGTCAACCAGCAGACGCTCGCCATTCGACACGAGCAGATACTGAGCCGTACTTGTCCGTCGATAACCCCTGCTAAGAATCGCCACCCGCTTCCCCTGTGCAAGGAGCCAGTCGGCGACCAGAATGACCACCGGAGTTTTTCCCGTTCCACCCAGCGTGAGATTCCCGACACTCAACACAGGGACCGGTAATCTCCGCTGATCGAACCAGTCCCAGTCGTACAGGAGCGAACGCAGCCGCGCAACCACCCCATAGGGAACTGCGGCCCACATCAGCCACCATCTGACCTTTGCCCCAGGATTCAACACAGTTCGTACCAACTCAGTGGTTCAGGCTGAAGGCTGAAGGTGGTTTTTGGTTCAAGCAGGAATGAATCCTCGTTGTGCAAAAAGCCTCCCCCCTAACAGCCTTCAGCCTAAAACCCTTCAGCCTATCTACCTGAGTAGGTACCGCTTTTCTCAGCCATGAGGGGAAGCGACTGGCCTGTAAGAGGAGACCCACTGGCGCCTTGCTGCGGTGTCAATAGCCTGTCGATGGCCTCCAGCGTCCGTTGCAAGGCTCCCTGATTCTGTTCGACCACCTGACGAGCCGACCGGCCCATCCGCTTCCGTTCCTCGTCATCGGAAAAGAGGGCCATGACTTGTTGCGTGAGATCCTCCGCGTGGAGAACCCGACGGCCCCCTCCCGCCTGGATCAAGAGGTCTGCGATCTCCGCACAGTGGTCGGTGTAGGAGCCGAACAACACCGGCTTTGACCACTGAGCCGGCTCCAGTAAATTGTGTCCGCCAATCGGCACAAGTGTGCCTCCGACAAATGCCACTACCGCTTCCTTGTAGATCGCAGCCAATTCGCCCCGCGAATCGAGTACCACCACACGAGGACCAACAGACCGCAGCGCGCCGACCTGCCCGATGGCACTGCGTCGCTGCACGGTAATTCCACGCGCCCGAATCATCGCCTCCACCGATTCCGCTCGTTCAATGTGTCGGGGAGCCAGCAGCAAAACCGCTGAGGGACAGCGTGCCACGAGCGCCCGATAGCATTCCACGAGGCTCTCTTCTTCACCGGGATGGGTGCTGCCTGCCACAAACAGCTGATCCGTGTCCTGAAGCCCAAGATCAGCTCTGATCGTCCCACTCTCCGCGACGACCGGTATCGGCTGGTCGAACTTGATATTTCCTGTTCGCCTGACTCGCGAGGCCGCTGCTCCCAGCGCAACGATACGGTCGACGTCCCGGTCCGACTGCATCAGGCAAAGGCTGAGCGTCTGCAACATCGTCCGATAGAACGACCGCAGGGGCGCCCACTGCTGCCGCGCAAAAGACCTGGTCGAGAGCCGGCCGTTTACAAGGGCGGTCGGCACTCCACGCCGGCGCAGATGCCACAAGAGATTCGGCCAGAGTTCGGTTTCGACGAACAGATAGAGGCGGGGTTGCAGCCGTTCGATAAACCGGGAAACAACCCAGGGGAAATCAAGCGGCGCGTAACAGTGATCTGCCACGCCGGCCAACCGCTGCTCCACCGCTTCCCGCCCGGTCTCGGTCACCGTCGAGACCACCAGGCGGCACGCAGGATAACGGCGATGCAGCTCATTGACGAGCGGTGTCACCGCCACCACTTCACCAAGAGAAACGGCGTGAATCCAAATAACTGGTTGATCTGGTTTGTTTGGTCTATCTGGTTGGTCTGGTTTGTTTCGTTCGAAAAAACCAAACAAACTAAACAAACGAGATAAACCAGATGAACCTTCTTCTAGTCCCAGACGTTGTAGTAGTCCAGGACGACACCGTCGCTTGGCCAGCAGGACCGCCACGATGAGCGGCGAAACAACCAGCAACAGAATGTTGTAGAAGAGACGCCACATAGTGAGCGGTCAGCGGTCAGCCATCAGCATACTCTTCTTGCAGAGCTGAATGCTGACAGCTGATGGCTAGGTCTTCAAAGCGTCATCCGCCTGATCTGTCAGTCGATTCAGGACCGTCTCAAGCTCCAGGCATGCCGCCTCCAACGCCTGCTCATCAGCATCTCGTGGAACACAGATGGGAGCGCCCCAGAGATAGAGACCTCGAGACCATGGATACGGGACCATGAACCGATCCCAGCTTGCGAAGAGTTTTTTTTTGAGCAGCTAAAGGCCAGGGGCACAATCGGAAGCCCAGTCGCTTTCGCCAGCTGAACCACGCCGAGTTTCGCAACTTGGCGAGGCCCCTTGGGTCCATCGGGAGTCACCACAAGATCGGCGCCGGATCTCCCAAGACGGATCAGCTCCCGTAATGCCAGCGCTCCGCCCCTGGTGCTCGACCCACGAACCGCCCGATGCCCGAATCGAGAGATGATGCGCGCGATGATCTCACCATCCTGATGCTGGCTGATCAACACGTTAGCCCCTGTTCCACGATAGCCTGTCGGGATCATGAGTTGCTGCGCATGCCAAAACGCAAGGATGATATGCCGGCCCTGACGATACAACGCATCCACCTGCTCGTGGCCTTGCGAATCCATCTGCATGGACCACCTCAGCCCTCGAATCACCGCAGCCCCGATTGGAGGGAGCACAGAAAGCTTCAGCCAATTCTCGACTTGCTTTTTCACGCGTTCTCCAGTTCATCACTCATCACCGATCACACATCACAGTAACCTTACGCATCAGGCACATCCTGGAACTGCATCGCATGGAGTCGCTTATACTGTCCGTCATGGCAGAGCAGCTCGTCGTGTGTCCCTACTTCGACGATCGACCCTCGGGCCAACACCATGATCCGGTCGGCCTGTTGAATCGTGGACAACCGATGGGCGATCACGACGGTCGTTCGATTCTTCATCAAATTGGCGAGGGCCAGCTGGACAATCCGCTCAGACTCGGTGTCCAACGCCGACGTCGCCTCATCGAGAATGAGCAAGGGAGGGTCGCGTAAAATCGCGCGGGCAATGGCCAGGCGCTGCCGTTCTCCTCCGGAGAGTTTCACCCCTTTCTCTCCCACGACTGTCTGGTACCCCTGCGGAAGGCGTTCGACAAAATCATGGGCATAGGCCAGTCGCGCCGCCTGGGTAATGTCTTCGTCGGTTGCATTCTCCCGTCCAAATGCAATGTTGTTGCGAATACTGTCGTCGAACAAGACCACATCTTGCGATACCATGCCGATCTGCGATCGGAGCGAGCGGAGAGTGTACGACTGAATATCCACCCCGTCGATGAGAATGCGACCGGCGGTCGGCTCGTAAAAGCGCGGAATCAGATTGACCAGCGTCGTCTTTCCGCTGCCGCTGCTGCCCACAAGGGCCACCATTTCTCCGGCGCGAATCGTCAGGTTGATGTCGTTGAGCGCCGGCACCGATTGGCTCTCATAATGAAACGTCACATCGTCGAACGTCACCGACTGCGCAATCCGCGGCAACTCCAACCGGCCCTTTTCCGCATCTTGCTCGGTCTTGATGTCCAACACGCCGAAGACCCGTTCCGCCGCGGCCAGCGCCTGTTGAATCGCATTATTGGAACCGGACAGTTTGCGAATCGGCGCATAGGCCATGAACATCGCCGCTAGAAATGAGAAAAACTCTCCCGGCGTCATCGAGCTGTTGATCACAAGGAAGCCGCCATACCAAATAATCGCCGCGACCCCCACGACGCCGATCACTTCCATATGCGACGACCCGATGGAGGAGACCTGAATCGCCTTCATCGTCGTACTGAGGAACGAGCGGTTGCTCTGTTGAAATCGCGCCGCCTCCGTCTCTTCACGCCCATAGGCCTTGACCATGCGAATGCCGGACAACGTTTCTTGAAGTGTGGAGGCCATATCCCCCATCCGCTCCTGGCCGCTTGCGGCTAACGCCCGTAGCCGCTTCCCCATCCGCACCATTGTAAACACGGACAAGGGAATGACGATCACCGAGAGACCGCCCAGCCGCCAATTCTGATAGAAAATCACGCCCATCATGGCCAGGAACGTGAGCCCCTGCTGAAAAATATCTTTCAACACCCCCGCCACCGCATTGGCCATCAACGTGACGTCGCTCACCACACGGGACACCAATCGCCCCGAGGTATTCGCATCATGATAGGAAACGGGCAGCCGTATGAGCTTCCCAAACAGCTGCTGTCGAATGTCGGTGATCACCTGATTCCCGACATAGTTCATGAGATAGTTTTGTCCGTAGTTGAAGACGCTCTTCAGCACCGCCACGGCGAAGAGCGCGAGCGGGAGGATGAGCAGAAGGCTTTCGTTCTTGTTGATGAAGATCTCGTCGAGGACCGGTTTGACGAGCCAAGCATAGGCGCCGGAGAAGGCCGCCACCAACCCTGAGCACGCGAACGCCGCACCCAACCGAACCCGATAGGGTTTGAGGTAACGAACCAATCGTATCAAGCGATCTAGTGTCGACATTCAGACAATACCACCTGCGCAGCCCGACGGGATGCGCCTGGTTCTCCCAACGATTGCCGAACCTGCCACAGTCCTTCTTTCATGTCATTATACGCCGACGGATCGCGCAAGAGGCGCAGGACTTCCTGGCACAGCCGGTCGGCCGTCGCCTCATCCTGAATCAGCTCCGGTACAATCGATCGGCCGGCCACCAAATTCACAAGTCCGATCCATTTGACATTGATCAGCCAACGCGCCAGCCGATAGGTCAACGGCGACGTCTTATACAGCAGCACCATGGGAGTCCCCACCACCGCCGCCTGCAAGGTCGCGGTCCCCGACGCAATGAACAACACATCGGACAGGGCCATCACCTCACTGGCTCGATCGTGCGCCACTCGAACCGGCACAGGGCTGTGCTGGAGCAACGCATGGATCAGATTATCGTCAATTGAGGAGGCTTGCGCCAGGATAAAATGCGTTCCCGGCTCGGCCGCGACCAATTGAGCTGCCGCCTTGAGAAGCACCGGCAGGAGCATTTCGACTTCACTCCTTCGACTTCCCGGCAACAATCCAACCACGCGGGCAGACTCATCGAAGCCAAACTCCTTCCGAAGTGTCGCACGATCATACTGCGGCGCCACCGAATCAAGCAGTGGATGGCCGACGAACGTGCACCGAACTCCTGCCCGGCGATAGAGCTCCGGTTCAAAGGGAAGGATGACGACGACATGATCGACCCGGCGCTGAATCCACTTCATGCGCCCCGGCCGCCAGGCCCACACTTGTGGGGCAATGTAGTAGAGCACACGCCGGCCGGCAGCTTTGGCCACCCGAGCAAAATGAAAGTTCAGCCCCGGGTTATCGATCAGCACGACAAGATCCCAGGCCTCTGCCTTCAGCACCCGCCGGATGGCGCGCACGCGCTGGATCATGGCTCGGATCGCGGACAGCCCGATCAATCCCATGACGTCCAGCTGCGGGACACCCGGCACAAGGCTCACGCCCGCAGCGCGCATCCCAGATCCACCAATGCCGACCAGCTGGGCCGTCGGATCGAGCGCCCTGATCGCTTTGGCTAAATGAGCCCCGTGGAGATCGCCCGAGGCTTCGCCTGTTACGATCAGAATCCTCATGACTTCGGGGAAGGGGTACGGGGGTAAAGGGATAACGGGTTACAGGGGCGGGGCAAGGAGGCAGGCTATAGGGATACCCTTGTAGAGAAATAAGAGGCTACCCATTTTTTGTCCTGCGTTCCCGCTACTCCCGTATCTCGCTACCCTATTATCTTATCCCCTTACCCCCTTTATCCCTTTACCCTTTTTTTATCCCGCTACCCCCATCCGCATGGCGAGCTGCAAAGGCCGCAATGGCCTGCAAGACCTGATGCGCTACGTCCACTGCCGCCGCGCCATCTTCACCCGATACCACCGGCCTCGTGCCCGTGCTGACGGCGTGAAGAAACGATGCGAGTTGGAGCTTCAACGGTTCTTCATCTCCACCCTGGAACTGCTCAACTTCGACGGCTGGCCGTTCCCCTGCCTTAGCGTTGCGTCGGCAAATCATCCCTTGCCTGGTCTGGAAATCGATCGACAGATAGTTGTCTCGCTGGAAAAGGCGCAGCCGGCGCATCTTATTCGTCGACACACGGCTGGAGGTCAGGTTGGCCACGCAGCCGCTCCGGAACTGAATGCGGGCGTTGGCGATATCGATCGAGGAGGATAACACCGCCACCCCCGCAGCGCGCACCTCTTCAACGGGACCGGGATTCAACGACAGCACGAGATCCAGATCGTGAATCATCAGGTCCAACACCACATCCACATCGGTTCCCCGTTCACTGAAACTGCTGAGACGATGACATTCGATGAACACAGGTCGCCCGATATGAGGACGCATCAACGCCATCACCGGATTGAACCGTTCACTGTGCCCCACCTGTACACAACAGCCCCGCTGCTTGGCCAACTGCACCAACTCCTGCGCCTCTGCAGGCGTCACGGCAATCGGCTTTTCGACCAGGACATGCTTGCCCGCTTGCAGACAGGCTTTTGCGACGGCATAGTGGTCTGAAGTAGGCACCGCTACGCTGACGACATCAACGTGCTGTAACAATTCATCGGCCGTACGAAAGACGCGCGCGCCATGTCGATCTGCAACTATCTGCGCACGCTCGACCGACTGATCCGTCACGCCGATGAGCTGTGCCCCAGGCAAGGAGGCGTAGAGGCGTGCATGGTGCTGCCCGAGATGTCCGACGCCGATGACTCCTGCCCTAATCGATGTCATGTTCAAGCCCGCATGATTCATGACGGTTCGTGGCGAAACCGCTGAGCCGCGTCGCGAGAACGGCGCGCGGAGCCCTGAGGACCTGAGGCGTACTCATGCAGTACGTTGAGGGTCCGATGGGCGAGCCCGCCGGCCGCAGGCTCGTCGTAGCAGCGGATCGGCGGTTGCAACAGAAGTGTTCATGAGTCATGCGGGCTAAGCTTATTTCCTGCTCGGATCGAGTTTCGTAATCCCGACGATGGCAATCCGGGCAGACTTGGCCTTCTCCAACACGATCTCGCGATCCAATAGGATCGTGCGTCCGGCCTCAATTGCCAACACGGAGGCCTTGACCGATGCCATCACCTCGATGGTCCGAGGCCCCACGGCTGGGAGATCGAACCGCATGTCCTGCTGCGGCTTCGATCGCTTGACCACCACCGCGCCCTCCTTCGCCAAATCGCCGCCGCGCTTGATCGCTCCATCAGTACCCTCAACCGCCTCGACGGCCACAACCACACGATCTTTGATCACGACACACTGTCCGATATCGAGGCGCCCAATGTCATGCGCCACTTCCCATCCGTAGCGGATGTCCTCCCATTCTTTCTCCGATGGGGCTCGCCCAGTCAACGTCCCTTCTTCTGCAAGGATTCCCTCAAGCCCAAAGGTCGACTCACAGATGGCAATCCCTTCTCCTTCAAGCTCCTTCGCAAACTCGCGCAAAATATCGTCGTCTTTCCGGAGTGCCACACGTGTCGCCAATGCCAAGGTGCGGAAGTCCGGTCGCAGGGTGGTGAACATATGGGTCTTCTTGATCCCGCCCAACATCACGGCCTGGTGAACCTTGTCTTCCTTGAATGCTTTGATCAGTTTGCTGAGCTGGCCGATCTTGATCCAATGGATCCGATCCACATGGCCGGCCAACTCCGGTTCCGTCTCGCCTTCATGCGCCACAGCCGACACGTGATAGCCGAGCTTCCTTGCGTTGTCCGCAAAAATGATCGGGAACCGGCCATTGCCGGCAATGAGTCCAATTCGCTCACCATTGGCGACATGAGGCAGTGATGCCATGGTGCTTACTCCTCATCCTCTTGATCTTTGCCGACCGACCGACAGATGCCACGCTTCGTCCCCTCCAGAAAACTCACGATCGTCATGACGTCAGGTTGATCTCCGAACTCGGCCTTGGCAAGCCGAGCCGCTTCACCGGTTCGATGCCCCGATCGGAAAAGCATGTCGTAGGCCCGCTTCAGTACCGAAATCCGATCGGTCGAAAACCCCTGTCGGCGCAACCCCACCGAGTTGAGACCATACATCCGTGCACGATAGCCACCCGCAGCTCGCATGAACGGCGGGAGATCCTGCCCAAGGGCGCAACAGCCGCCGACCATGGAGTACTCCCCGACGCGCACATGTTGATGGATACCGGTCAGTCCCCCGATGATGGCATGGTCGCCGATGGCAATGTGGCCGGCTAAACTGGCGGCATTGGCCATGATGAGATGGTTACCGAGCCGGCAATCATGTGCCACATGGACATAGGCCATCAGAAAATTATTTGACCCGAGCGATGTCACCCCACCACCTTGTACCGTCGCGCGGTTGACCGTGACATACTCGCGAAGGATATTGTCATGGCCGATGATGACCTTGGTCGGTTCCCCCTTATATCCGAGGTGCTGAGGCGGTCCGCCGATCGAGATAAACGGATGCAACTCATTCCGCTCGCCAATCTCCGTCCATCCGTCGACCGTCACGTGAGACAATAATCTGGTTCCTGTTCCGATCGTGACATGCTCACCGATCAAGCAGAACGGCCCAACCTCCACATCCTCGGCAAGACTCGCCTTTGGATGAACAATCGCTGATGGATGAATCTGCACACATACCTCCAGTGATGAGTGATCAGTGATGGGTTTAGGTGACTGCTATCCCGTCAAAACTCGTCACTCATCACGCACCACCCTTCACGGCCTTTTCTTCGGTCACCATTGCAGTCACCTCGGCTTCACAGACGAGGTCCTCCTCGACAAACGCCTTGCCTTGCATCTTCCAAAACGGTGCCCGCTTCTTAACCACATCGATCTCAAACCGCAGCCGATCGCCTGGCACAACCGGTTTTCGGAACTTCGCGCCATCGACACCGGTCAGATAGACCACTGGGCGTGTTGCGTTCCCTAGCGACTTCAATGCCAGAATCGCACCAACTTGAGACATGGCTTCGAGAATCAACACCCCCGGCATGACCGGGCGTCCGGGGAAATGCCCTTGAAAGAAGGGTTCATTGATCGTCACGTTCTTGATTCCTACGATCCGCCGGTCGGGAACCAATTCCTGCACTCGATCGACCAGGAGAAAGGGATACCGATGAGGCAAGAGGGACTGAATTTCGGCTTGTTCCATGACGGACATCGGCGGAACCTCCTCTATCAGGATGCTGAAAAAACCCGCCAGCATCGTTCTCGCATCGCTCAGAGGCTCAACGTGTAGAGTCGAGCCTCTCGGATCTCGGAATCACTGGAGGGGTTTTTCCGTTCGCCAAGATCCATTCAACGGGCGAACGGCACACACGAAGTGCGGTACGTACCTCCTCGCCTCTTCGCTCGCTGCGGCCTTGCCTG
>OBEQ011195658.1_pt1 | contig 98527 bp, 146 predicted proteins | sample 1670901 | NCBI WGS metagenome assembly OBEQ01 (sample SAMEA104232315, study PRJEB22302) | groundwater metagenome | biome: forest; feature: aquifer; material: groundwater | place: USA | collected 2011-08-07 | depth 5.4 m
GACAAGGGCTACGTCTACACCTATGACGAGCCCGCCGTCGGGGATCCGAAGGTCGCCCAGAACGTCTACTACAAGAAGACCATCGACATAACTTATATTCGTGCGAATGGGACTCCTTTACCTGGGGCTACGACTCAATATGATGTTGGTGGATTAGAGGTTAATGTAGCCTACAACTTTATTGTGAGGGGGGTCAACGGGGCTGGAACCGAAAGCGCCAACTCAAATGTCAAAACGGCAACGCCGACCCTAGACCTTGGACTATCTAAATTTGTCACGCCTACATGGTCGGTGGTTATAAATAATGTGACGCGAACCGACGCAGTATTATCAAGTGTTGAACTTGGTTATGGCTCTAGTATCTCGAACGCGATTTTCTCTATCAAGAAAGACCCCGATGAAGTGGGATTTCCTAATTACAACGATGATGTTCAGATATTCGTAAATAGTCGTCAGGTACTAAAAGGGAAAATTAAAGGCATTACATCGAAAATTTCCATCAGTGGTTTGGAGAAAACCTTTACGGTCTTGAGCAACATTAGTAAATATCAAGATGATGTCGTTTCAGTGGCTAATTCTTTCTTTAACGTGAGGGCATCTCTCTTTAATGTTCAGCGTCAGGTCAATGTCCAAACCTTTACAGATTCTACTGGAACGCCGAGTAAGAAAAATGCTCCTGCAATCTTACAAGCAATTCTAGGCTTTATACCTAGTGGAACCCTCGATGACTTCCCAGGTGAAGTTCATCTTACTGATGAGACTTTACTATCGGCTACGGATACTGTCATCAAGAAGCTTGGAAACTTCAAAATATTCTTTAACCAATCTACCGAGCTTATAGAATTTTACAAATTTGGGGAGGGCGGGGATGTGACCCGTCAATTTGTGAAAGGTGAAAATCTAATCGACTTTAACATAACGGAAAATCGGCGGGATATTGTAGACCAACTAACACTTATTGGCCCCCCAAGGGCAGTTAGAAAGACGGCTCTACTAGACCCAACTTCCCTAGATTTTCAACAAGATGCGTCAGGCGCACGGCATTTGACATTTACTCTTGTTGGGAAGAATGTCCGAGAAATTGAGATAATTGGGACTTCGAGAGATAAACCTACCTATGAACATGGGCATATTTATGTGCTTCCCGAAGACATGGGATTCCTGCCTGGGCTTACTTTTATTGATACTCCAACATTGACCCCCGATGCAGTTCAATCACAACTCAACTTCGACCTAGCGGCTATTGATGCCGATACTACTAAGACTGACCAAGAAAAGGCTAAAGCTAAAGCTCAGGCTCAGATTGATGCCGCAAAGATAGCAACTTCTGAACTAAATATTCCAAATCTATTTGTACCAGAGTTTGCTCAATGGCCCATCAATATATTTTCAGAAGTACCTGAAGGAAGTATGCAAGGCGATTTTGGGTTTCGACAAAATATAACTCATATTGCTGACCGCCCCACCAGTCAAAATACTGTTTCAACAGATATTGAATTTTTTGACAAAAATACTGCAAAGGTATTTATCAATGAAGTTCCCAAAGTCTACTATCACTCGGAAATTACCCGTTCGGTTGAGAATAAAAAGATTGGTATTCCCTCTGACCCAGGAGCAACAACGGAGGTTACTGTTTTAACAAGTATATGGCACGCTCCAGGTTTTATGCGAGTCTTTTATACTGTGGACGGTGATAGACCAACCGTTGTGCGTGGGAGTGGGACAGTCAAACGAACGATTACCGACGAGCAGTACCAAATTATTAACGATAATGTTTCAGCCCCTCCCTTCGCCCGTCCATTTGATAACGAGGCCGAGATACTAGAGGCAATGAATGATAGAGCCGATGCCGAATTTGAACAATTAAATCGTCCCAAAATAAGTGGCTCAATCACCATTTTAGGTGACGAGACTGTTGACCTCAAAAGTACAGTCATTATCAATGGACAACGGCTCGATGTGACAAGAGTTGCACATAGCTTTACTAATGGATTTACTACCCAAATTTCTCTAACCAATGAACCTTTCATTGAAGTGGGGGTATTTATTCCTACTGAGCGACTTCCACTTCCCCCAACAAAATTTGCTCAAATTGATTTTAAGATTGAATTTTCCGATGTCACACAAAACCAAAACTTTCAGACTAATAGGCAGAACGAATTTATAAAGCAAATAAAAGCGGCAGGAGTTCCCGTAGCAAGGTATCAATTATAATGTTTTGTCCGACTTGTCACTCGTCAATTGGCTCTGGCGGTTTGTCCGAGGCGGCAAGAGTCCAAGGCGCTCAAGGAACAGACCCTAATGGAAATCCTATTCCACGATGGTCTGACGACCCAATATTAACTAATCCTCCCACTAGTGGGGATGCGTACCGAGGGGTAAATAGTCCTCGAACTGTTCATATACTTGAGCTTCAACAGCAAATCACGACAATGGAAACTGGCTTAGGATTGGTATTGACGGCATTTAGTCCGATTGATGACACGACTCACATATCTCGCCGACATATTATTGAGCTACGGCAGGCCATCGAACGATTGCTAAATGTTAGTGGAGCAACCCTTGAAGACTATTTCAAATTAGATAGTGATGGAACCCCACAAACACAAAATCCAATTCTAGTTGGCTTCGGCGCGGCAAGCCCCCAAGTAGAATGGATAGACGTAAATCGTGGAGAGCCTTATCAAAACAAAGATGGTGTAGCACCCTCAACTTTTACACTACCGGATAATACTGTGGTAAATTCTCCTACGCTTCCAAGCGATGTAAGAGTTCGAGCCATACATATAGAAGACCTGCGCCACCCCATTCCTGCTCAGGCCATCCTCACATTACTTGTTACTGCTCCAAGTTTCGCCGGAAATTATGATATTTATAATGCGAAGCGGTCTAAGGGAGCCTCATTTATAGATGCTACAAAGTGTCACACAGGAATTTAGGAAGGAAATTAAATGAGTTCACCTGGCGGTATCGGAAAAAATGTAGTGGGTGCTTGGTTTCTCGACTATGATGATAATACCTTGATACAGTTAAGCCTAATCAGTGGCAGTATGGCTTACTCTCAAAAGATAAACCCCACCAAAACTGTTTGTTCACCTAATGAGGTTGGTTCTACTCCTACAACTGGTGTTCCCTCGGATGCAGAGTCAGCCGCAGGGAGTATATCGAGATTTTCAGATAGGCTTTCCGTCTTCTTTGAAGAACTTACTCCCTCACGAATGGGGGGAAGCCCTAGCGTACTGTCTCCAAATTTGGGGCCGTTTAAGTCAGTTCTCACACGATACGATTTCATAAATGTATCAACCCTTGGCACCAGTGACGGCTCTCCAAATCAAACCTATGTGGCATCGGGCATTTCGCTACCAACAACCGGAACGCCGTTTGTGTTTGTTGGTGGGCTTAGTGGTGGGGAAAAGTGGACAACCCAGGTAACATCTTTTGTTACGACGACTATAACTGTTACTCCTGTTGTGGATGGAACAACAACCTGGGGATATCGGATAACGGGGGTGAATTCCAACGGTAAAGAGACGATTGCTTCTCTTGAGGGAGTGACAACGACAGGAGCCGCAACACTAAGTTTGGGGCCGCATATTTCAATTGTGTGGTCAACTATCCCTGGTGCAGTATCCTACAACATCTACAGAACAACTGCTAGTGGAACCCCCAAGTCAGTAGGTAAGATTGGAAATGTTGCAGGAAACATCTTTTCGGATACAGGTATTGTAGCAACTGGACGAGTTCCGTCGGATAAAGCGTTTACTTATGATGCGGCTAGCGGTCAGGTTAAATTCGGTGATGGCACTCATGGCATCATCCCGCAATCTGGAAAAGAGTTAGTGCTACGTATTTCGATAAGAAACGGTGGAGGTCGATGGGTATTTAACAGTGTACTCGTAAATCCTGGTATTGCTGGAACGGTAGGAAGTCTAAAGTCTGTACGTGATAAGGTAATCTATGCTAAAGGTAGTATCTCACTTGCAGACTTCGCCCACGTTGCGAGTGTCACATCAACAATCAATAGTAAAGAACAGTCTATAACCTGCCCAGAATTAGGAGTCGTACTTGAGACGCATCGTGAATGGAGCTTTGACTATGGCGGGCAGATTGTAGCGATAGCGGGGGGAGCGACTACCATAAATGCCTCAGTCGGATTTCCTTTCACTCCCGCAACTCCGCAAGTTCCAATAAACGGACACGGAACAACCATTCCGGCTCCAGGTGATACGGCTCATCCTCTTTTGAATGTTTTGCACGGAGCATTTACTGTATCACAGTCGGGTTCAACGGTAATTGCCGCCCCATTTGGGAGTGTAGTGGAATCGAGCGGTTTTGGCATATCGACAAGTGGAGACGCAATTATCAATGTAAGTTTTATTCCCATTCAATATGTGCATGAAATACAGACCTTTGGATTTTTGCGACGTAAGGCCGCGTTTTCAAGTCCCATATTTGAAGGAAGTTGTGACCCCAATCATTATGAGTTTGTACCCAACCCACAATACCTTTTATATTGGTCAGTATGGAACGCCCCCCTTCATACTCAAAGCGTTTTTCATAATGGATGGAATTCAATTCTATTAACACATACTGGCATAGATGATTTGTCTGATGATGACATTCCATTTTCTCCTAACAATCTTATTGATGGGCCAGGATTTGTGGGTTCCCCTACGAGTGTGCGCCCAATCTCTAATGGGCGTGAAAATAGGCTAATCTCCATTGGAGATATTGTTGGAAATTATAGTTCGCCAGTACGAGATGTGGCAGACCAGAATACTTCTTTTGCTTCATGTACTGCTTTTCTGAATGGTTCATTCCATAGGTCAGTTTTGGGTTCGACAACCCGCCACCCAGAATGGATAACTATGGCTTGGGAAGGTCGAATCACCGACGCAAGTGCAATTGCATATCTGACCTATGTTTTCGGTCTTGTTCCTGGCCCCGTAACTTGCATATTCACCGCCATAGAAGGAACCCCTACAATACTTCCAGATTCACCTGTGCATATTGCCTCACCAGGCCCATGTCCTCATCCTCATCCTCCATTGGATATTCCGCATGGAGGGCAACTTCTAAAGTTTCCGTCAAGTTTAGGAGCGTGTCCGTAAATGAGTTTTACCGCCTTTATCAAAAAAACCAACGTCGAGGTAAAACGAATTCTAATTTCTGGAGGAGACGTAACCGTAGCGGGAGGACAATTTCTCAACCTATTAAAGAAGAACATGGGAATAAGCTCATCCGGCACCACAACTAGTATTACAAACTCTACGGCAAGTTCTGGTGCAGGAAAGCATATCATGTTGACTGTTGAGAGTGAAAAGCTGATAGCCTATGTTGTAAACACAGATATATTTGGAAATCCAGGTGACTACCGAGTTAATAAGTTTGATGGTGGGGATGTTAGTGATTCTGGCTCTGGAGTTTCATGGACTTTTATTGTTGATGGGGATATTAAACCTGCCTCTCCTCGATTGTGGCCGTTCTTACTATTTGGGAAAGCCGACATTTCATAATGTACAGACCATTTGCAAATCTCGACCAGATAATCAAAGAGAAGAACATCCGTGTTCACTACCCCAGGGGATATCAAGACTGGAAGAGGCGATTTGAACAGGCCGTAAGAGAGACCGGAAGCGTCTCGGAGGCACTAGATAAGCTTGAGTCTCCCAACCACCCCCAGAAGTAGTCCCTTTCTTACTAGGATTACCCAGGACACGGTTCCTGAGTCAAAACGAGGGTAGGTACTCTCTTCAATACGGACTCAAATTTGATGGCTTACAATCGAAAATAGACCTATACTATAATTTAATCGCCACCTATAATTTTATGGGTGGCGTTTTTGTTTACTTCAATATGCCAAGTGTTACATTTCCAAATGCGTAAAATCGTACCATCGGGTGAAAGATAAACCTTGACAACCTTAACATCATCAGGTATAGTAAACAATGGATACGGAATCGGAGAGCAACTACTACTTAACTACTACCATTACTACAACTACTATGGGAAATATACTATGAGGAGGTCTTGACATCTTATTCATTTTATGGTACAGTTTCCATTGAGAGCGAACGGTAGGGTTTGGTGAACAAGGAGGGTAAGATGGAGAAGGAGCCGATAACTCCGATTGTTTCAAAGTTCGTCCCATGTCCTGTGAGGAAGTCTTGTGGTATGATGATACACAAGGAGGCAATGGAGGTTCATATTGAACTAAATCATCCGGTGGATGCGCGGCACGTCGATAATAAAGAAGAGGAAAAATCAGATGGCGCGGGTTGAGACTTTCGATACGCTTCAATGGTGTGTAGTCTGTGGTGAGAAAATCAAAAAAGGTGTCGCAGTTATCAAGAAGCACACCACAGGAGAATTTGCAACCCAAGAGGAAGTAAATAAACTCCGAGGAACGCCAGCTTGCGAAGATTATAGTTTGTATTATGCTGGCGTCTATTGTTTTCAGACCAACAATCTTAAACCATTCGTGACTGACCCAGGAACATTTGCGTAACAATAGACCTTGACAACTTTCTGTTTATCAGGTATAATATCTATAGAGGGAGGAAACAGGATGAGCTTCTACAAAGGATTCAAAAATGGTAGGGGTGAATATGTTGAGGTATTTCGGAATCCCTCAAAGAAAGAGATACACTCCATTCAATCCTGGGGAGAGCTAGGAAATATTCGAGGATTCATTGGGAAGGATGGAGAATTATTGGTGTGGGATTCTTACGCAAATATTCACTCTGATGTCTATGTTGGGCTAGGATTCGCTGAAGGTGCATTGAACCCACTATTTGTTCCTGTCGTCCTCGAAAAAGGATTTGTGACCATTACTGAAGGGTGGGTTGAAATTGGAACGCGGGAGCAGGTACGAAAATATGTTGGAGCGGCTAAACATGAATTACAACATTTGCTCGGTAAATTCAAAATTCAATTTTATCCTGCTAAGGAGGGGAATAAATGACTAGACTCTTGGTACTTACTGCTTATTTGGTTGTTATAGTATTTGTATTCTCTGTGATTTTATCACTGAAATAGGAGGGAAACAAAATGAGCCAAACACCAGAGCCAGCGAAGATGAGTTATCAGGAAGGAAACTGCCTCAACTGTGGTATGAATCGCGCTACGTATCAGGCGTGTATGGACGTATTGAAAGAACTTCTCGGAAGGATGCACGAATCCAAATGCGATGATAATTTTGTTGTGGTTGACCAAATGACAAGCATGGTTCCGCTATTTAGAAAGGCTATAAAAATTATCGCCCAAGCGGAGAGAAAGGAATGAGTGAAGTAAAAATCTCCAACAAACTGCGGCAGACCATTACAGGATTCTTGAGACAGTACAAAAAATTTGACCTCCAAACTCCTGAAGGAGCCTTGTACCAATGTTTCGATACATCCTGGGATTTCCAAACTTATGCTAAATCAGTTGGGCTTCATGTACGCTGTGTGGCTTTGTATGGCCCTCCTGACTATCCTCGGATGCACCCGTCATGGAGGAAATATTTTGGATGTGGTGATGATTTCATTTCTCACTGTGTTATCGTGGCCGGAAAAGAGGCGGTAGTGGATTTTACCTCGAAACAGTTTGACTACAATGCAGAAGTTCCGGCAATATATCCAACCATTGAATCTATGGGATGGGCAAAGTGGGAGTGGGGACGATGAGTAAGATATTGGTGAAGTATGTTGGATTGCAGGAAGGATTCCCTGAGAAGGGGATTCCAGATTTTCATTTGGTGGATGAGCCTTTAGGCGCGACGAAAACATTTGACCCTGAGAAACATATTATTGTTGGGCTGTCTGATTCAGCACGGTCAAGGGGAATACATATACCAGAGGAATTGATTTGCTACTGTGAACTTCTGAAGTGACGGAAGGATAGAAAATGCTCAGACTAACTCTTGATTTTATCCCCTATGGTGAACTTGATAATGAAGAAACTCTCGGTGTCATAGAAATTGTGAACGATGGAACAGGCACAGAGGCCGTCGGGAACTACCGTGTATTCTTCACGGACAAGAATGAAAATCGTATTGAGCTTGAGCGAATCTTGGGACATAAGCGCCCTCAAAAACTAGGAGCGTGGATACTCTGTCGAGAGACATTGAAGATGATGGTGGCACAGATGAGGAAGAAATGAAGTCCCAAAAATATCCACTATATGACGGTGAAGAAATAAAGAAATCCTGTGGCCATAATGTGGGGGCGAGATGTTCCTGTCACCCTTTGGCAGACCGCCCCAAACGTCCTAGAGATGTATGCGAACGGTTGACACAACCTTTTGGAGTACGAATATCAGGGGAGACAGAATTTGTATTTGATACAGGAGACGACGAATGAAAATCAAAATAGGTCAGTGGGAGAGAGCATTTTCTTGTAAGGAAGAATTAAAAGATATAGGCGGTTCAGCATATGTTGTTCTTTCGAGAGGACAGGCAATATACCTTGTGCAAGAATTAGAGCGGGTTCTTTATGGTATATACCTGTCTACGAGTAAAAAATGATAACCGCCCCCATGTTGGCAGGAACCATCAAAGACCTGAACACGATTTGGTATCCTGTGTTGGTTACGCCTAAGCTCGATGGAATCCGATGCCTCAAAGTTAATGGAAAAGCCGTCTCTCGGAACTTTAAGCCCATTCCTAATCATTACCTGCGCGGTTGGATTGAGCAGAACTTTCCAGATGGCGTGGATGGAGAACTGATTATGGATGGCGGGTCTTTTCAAGAAACAACAAGCGCGGTGATGACAGAGAAGGGCGAACCCCGCGATGTGGTTTATCATATCTTCGACTATGTGATGGGGGATGAGCCAGGGGTGCTTAATACGCCTTACTATGAAAGAATGGCGGCACTTCGTAATTTGATACCAGATATTCCCAAGACAGCGCGGGTTCTCCTGCCCACCGAGATTACCAACGAAGCGTGTTTGCTGGCGTATGAGACACGGATACTAGCTGAGGGATATGAGGGTGTAATGCTCCGCGACCCAAAGGGGTATTATAAATGTGGACGGTCAACTGTGCGTGAGGGTTGGTTACTCAAACTCAAGCGTTTCAGTGATGCTGAGGCGGTTGTAGTGGGCTTCGAGGAAAGGATGCACAACGCGAACGTGGAGAAAAAGGATGCGTTCGGACACGCCGAACATAGTTCGCACAAGGCAGGGATGGTTCCGACAGGAATGTTAGGCGCACTTGTTGTAGACCGAGGCGACGGGCTTGTATTCAAAATTGGGACGGGGTTTACCGAGGAACAACGAAAAGAGATTTGGGCAAATCGACACAAATATATGAGCAAGTCAGTGAAATTCAAGTTTCAACCGACGGGGATAAAGGAAGCCCCGCGATTTCCAGTGTTCTTAGGGTGGCGACACCCTGACGATATGGGGGAGAAATGAGAGGCGCACTTACTCCTGAGATTCAAACTGTAGCCCAACTGCATCTTGGGCGAAAAATCACACGGACAGAACTGCGATTGATGCCGTATATCCAGTATGTGATGATGAACGACCAAAAGCTAGATATTCGCAACATTAACCAAGAGGAACGAGAAATTTTACGGAAATGGAAAGATGAGGAACATATTGAGGGCGGCGCGTATGGACTTGCCATTACGAGAGAGTTTTGGGATGCCATAAACGCGATTGTATGGTTTGGATATGTGATTGGCGGTGCAACTAATCTCCCGCCACTTAGCAAGGAAAAGCCCGAATGACCCGACAAGAATTGTTTAGCCTATGAAGAAAAAGACCAAGAAGCAACCCGTCATCCCAATTGAAAAGTCTTTTGGCAAGGTGGATAAAACCTTGATGGCGACAAACGGTTGGATTTCGCCTGACGGAGTTTTATACGCTTGCAAATATTGGGAGCACATCGACCTGGCTATTTTTCTGGTGAGGAAATTAAAGCTTAATGAGAGCGAGAGCGAAGAACGGGTATTAGAGAAGGCAGGGTGGATTAAGTTGCAGATGAGTAACTTTGATTCAAGAGCATTGTTCTACCGATGGATTGGTTTTGAAAATGATTATGAAGTGACTCAAAAGCAGTTTGACATAATATTTGATTGGTGCCAACTACATAAACAGAAAATGCACTCACGATTTAAGGTGAAAGAGTAGATGATTCGACTTGCTTATAAACTAGTGGCGACGGACAAAACGGGAATAATGGTTAGTCCCATTTCCTATTTAGGGCTGGCGGTTAGATATCAAATAGGGAAATGGACGAAGCCGATAGTTGGGAAGTACCTTTTTGTCTATAAAACTATTGAAGATGCCGAACAGGTATTTTACACGATTAGGAAGGTTCAAAGGCATCAATTCTTCAAACGTAAATGTGAATTCTGTGATGATTACGAACAACATCTTATCATTGTCGAGTGCGAGACAAAAAATCTCCGAAAGGCAGTAGGTGGTGGGTCTGTTCCAGAGTATCGGTGTACCAAAGTCAAGCCGATAAAGGTAGTAGGATGATGAACAAAGACTTGATGAACCTGGCTCTCCGTCTTGCTCTTAAGAGTGTTGGTCACTATCGCCTGGGGGCGGTGGTTGCTAAACGATGTAGAGTATTAGGCACAGGATTTAACAAACCAAAGTCTCACCCGCTCATGCAGAAGTACAACAAGTGGGAAGGACAGACGCCTGGGATACACGCGGAGCTAGATGCAATATTAGGTTTAGATGCGAATGACCTGCTCGGAGCAGAGATATATGTGGCGCGGATAATGAAAAACGGATTGCCAGCAATTTCTCGCCCATGTGAAATTTGTCAACGTCTTTTACGGGCGATAGGAATTAGGACAGTATATTTTACAGTTCAAGAGGGGTGGGACAAAATCAAACTTTGACTCTTGACAAAACCTTCTGAGATATGGTATCATAGAAGTGTAGAAAGGAGGGCAAGAAAATGGAGCAGGTAAGCGGAGAAGAGCTTGAGAAGCAGAACGCGGAGTTTATCAAGCGGCTTCAAGAGCAGAGGGCAAAGCGGGAGTCGAACAAACAGAGGGAGGGGTAAGATGGGAGGAGTCATTTGGCCTGTTCAAGAAATTGGAACTCGGACAATTTATCGGAGGGTTGGAAATTTATCAGGTAGGGGATTTCTGCCTGCCTATGTGGTTTGGGATTATGATGAGTCAAAAGAACAGTACGTTGGGGAAGCGAAGACTCTTCGGGAGGCTCGTAGGATTGCGGGGAAGTAATCAACCTGTCGGACGAGGTTGTAGCCCGTAAAATCGGGGTGGGTAACGAGTGGGCAGGTTGAACAGGGAGGGGCAAATGGTCAAGTCAGGGTACGATGTAACGGTAGCGATTATCGCGTATGAGCAGGGGGAGTTGAGCGAGGAACAGACAGTTCGGTTGTTCCAGCATCTTGTGGATACGGGGTTCGCATGGAAATTACAAGGGAGCTATGGACGGACGGCACAGGCGTTGATTGACGCGGGACAGGTGAGGGCGAAATGAACAAGCCGAGAGTGCAGTTGAGCGGGGAAGATGGGAACGTATTTTCAATCATAGGGCGAGTTTGTCGGGCATTGGAGAAAGCCAATCAACCAGTCCAAGCAAAAGAGTTCTCAGAAAAGGCCATGAGCGCAGGAAGCTACGACGAAGTGTTACAGCTTACCTTTCATTACGTGGACGTTCGCTAATGGAACACGACCTGAGAATTAAGTCTCTTAGAGATACGATGGCAGAGTGTTCCTGTGGTGGATGGCAGTATGTTTCTATTCCGTCAAACAAGGAAACAGATACCGAGATTCGACGGAACGTGGAGCAAGAGTTTCGGAAGCACGATAGGGGAGGGGCGTAAAATGAAGTGCATTGTCTGTGATGACCCAACAACGAACTCAGCGAAGTCAAGATTGGGAGAACTATCTATCTGTACTGACTGTCTTGTAGGAGGCCCAAATGAAAATAACCGACCTGCGGCTCACAAATCTTGACGAGAGCAACGAGAGTGTTAATACGGAGGGATTTGGCCCCTGCGTGGACGGGTGCCAGCATAAGGAGTGTGAAACCAGAAGGCAAATAGCGGAGCAGAAATGTTTGGACTGTGGGATGAAGATTGGCTTCCAGAAGGAATATATAGAAAAGTCAGTAGGAAGGTTCACCCATGCCAGGTGCTAAAGTTAAAAAGTTAACTCATTTAGAGTTCTTTACGGTGTACGGAATCTCACTCTTGGAAGCTAAGGCTGAGGAACATGACCGAGAATACTTGGCAGGTCTTTTGACCCCGCAAGCTGAGAAGTATCGAGATATTACTCTGTATGCTTTACGAAGTGAGTTGAGACATTTCTTATGCGGTGGAGCCGACCCAAACGGCGGAGGAATAGCAATCGAAAATCGACAGGCAAATCTTGACCTGCTACACAAGCTTAAGAAAACGTGGGGGCGCTCTACCCGAAATCTATTATCAATAGATGAAATAATTATACTGTTTAAAGATGGTGCTTGGGAAGTTCAATATGGAGGAAATCCTTGGGAAGACATTGCGAAGGTATGTAAGAAATTGATAGACTCGCTTCCTGCAACCCGATTTAATCTCAAGAAAGTTATTACGCACATTGACCGCCTCAACGATTTGGAACACAACAATAGCCTGTACTTGGTAACATATTCAACCTTTAATCTAGAAGATGCTCTGGATATAAAACGTATCGTCGCTCCCGATGAGTTGATAAAATATTGCTCAAGTGAACTTCAGAGAATGTATCGAGAACAACAAAAATCGAAAGCCACCTATTGACAAAATCGAGAAAATGTGATATAGTAACTGTTGGGTAAGAAAAGTGGAGGAAAGACCACAGGGGAGGGAAAATGGGAGTGAGTCGTGGGTGTCCTCGATGTGGGGGTTGGCACGTAACGGGCGAACCTTGCAAAAAGTGAGGGGAAAATGAGCGCAAATATCAGTAGGGAATCGGGGCGACCTGAAATGTTCTACGTGGGCGAGCGCCCCTGGCATGGACTTGGAACGGAACTTCAAAATCCTGCCACAGCAATAGAGGCAATTGAGGCGGCAGGGTTGGGATGGACGGTTCGGAAGGAAGACCTGTATCGGCACATTGGAGACGAATATACAGTATTAGGGAGTCGGAAGGCAATCGTTCGGGAAGATACGAACAAAGTAATTGGGTTCGCAACGGACATCTATGAGTTGATTCAGAACCGCGAGGCGTTTACGTTCTTTGACTCAGTGGTGGGCGCAGGGCAAGCGGTGTACCACACAGCGGGGGCATTGGGACTTGGAGAGCGGATTTGGGTCTTGGCAAAGCTCCCAGGCACAATCACGGTGAACCGGAAAATCAATGGGGAGGACGATACCACAGAGAAGTTCCTGCTCCTGACGAATAGCCATGATGGAAAATCGGCGCTCCGTATGTTCTTTACTCCGGTCAGGGTAGTCTGCCAAAACACTCTGATGGCATCAATTGGTGGTGTGAATGTTCGAGAGGGCGTCCACATTCGCCATACAGGAGATATCCAGCACAAGGTTGCCGAGGCGCAACGTGCGCTTGGCTTGGCAATCAAGTATTATGACACGCTTCCTGATGTGTTCAATGCTTTGGCCTCAAGGAAGGTAACGACGGTTGAGGCTCAGGAATTCCTGGCGCGATTGATTCCTGACAACAAGGATGCAAAGCACAACACACGAACGGAGAACATTCGGCATGAGATTTTCACCCTGTTCCAGAGTGGTAGGGGAAACACCGGAGAGTCAGCTTGGGATTTGGTGAACGGGGTTGCCGAGTATGTGACACATAATCGGACAACCCGTATCACGAAGGACAATGTGTACACGGCTAGTAAGGAGACGGGTAAGGGTCAGGAGATTGACCGTCTCTCATCTCGCCTTAGTTCAGCATGGTTCGGAACGGGCGCTGACCTGAACAGTAGAGCTTTTGAACTGGCAACGAAGTTGGTGAAGTGAGGCGACCAGGGGACGAGGTGAGTCCAACCCCTCTCCCTACGCCCTCAACAGGAGAAGAAAATGGATGATTGTAGCCGATGGGCATATAAAGAAATCATGGCAAGCGGCTATGTTGGAAGAATCCAGGGCTTGTATTTGTCTGTATTTGTAGATGCGGGAGAGCCATTAACGGCCAAACAAGCCGTTTTGCAAGTTGTTGAACGCATGGGATTGTCGGCACTAGGCAAGGATGATAAGTGGGCGCAACATCGTAATAGTCATTTGGAATGGACTCCTCGATTGTCTGAATTAGAACAGATGGGCTTCATACAAAAGTATGATATCGTCGAGTGTGAAATTACGGGGAAAAGAGTAAACAGGTGGATTTATACCGGAAGTAGAAAACCTCTTCCATTTCATATCGTGGACAAATCCTGTCCCCGATGCAAAGGACATGGTTTCGTGAAAGTTAAGGAGTATACAAACCTCAAGTGACGGTGAGAAATGACTAAGAATGGAACAATGCTATGACTACAATCATTGAATTAAAATGTAATAGTTGTGAGACTATCGTTCGGGTATCTTCCGAACGAGTCCTCCAGCCAGCAGAACAGAATGAACTCCAGAGCCGGATGCTGTGTACACCTTGTCTGAAGAAAATGTTGGAGGCCAAGAAATGAAAGTCAACATAGATTCGGATGAGTGGTATCCGGTCTATTACCTCACAATGGGCGAGGATATGTACGAGGAGGAAATTATTGAAATCCCCGCCGACAAGGTGAAGTGGATTCAAAAGACATTTATAGAGTTCCAAAAAGTTCAAGCGTACCTAAAGCGTCTCGAAAAATGACTAAACAAGAGTTTAATAATCTCCCGTCAAATGGTCAGCACCCATGTCCCGATTGTGGAAGTAGGTCTACGCACCCAATGGGAGGGTGTACCTGCCCCGACAATAAATCGGGATACGGAACAACGCACATAAACCTGAACCACCATACGTGCAAAGAAGAACGACCATACATACAATCAGCATGAAAATACTTAACTGGCTCAGGCGAATCTTCTGTACTCATCCTAGAGTGCGATGCTCAGGAACAACTATTTGTGGCTATGGCGTTTCATTCTGCGCTGATTGTAACCATTATCTCTATGTGAAAAGAAAAACCGCAACGTGCAAAATATAGGAGGAAAGTAAAATGCGCTGTGACCAACATAGGGGGTTAAATGGGTGGGCGAGGTCAAACATAGAGGTTATGGTAGCCGTTGAAGAGAGGGGAACCCGAACGTATCCTGACGGCCATGTTGAACAATTTGCTCGGAGCGTAGAGGAGAATTTGGTAAAATGTGAGCCTTCAGGTTTGACATATGAGGGAATGTTTGGAGATGAGTACCAATTTCTACGGTACACATTTCCTGATGGCAGAGTTTGGCAGGAATATATGCAAGCCGAACCTTGGTCTTCGGGGCCAGTCTTTTTCCTGGCATTGAAAGACCTTGCGACAGGAGAGGTAATCAAAGAATCCGCATGGCCGGACGAAGAAATTGAGAACTACTAATGATAGGCTGCCCTAAAAATAAGGGGATAAAATAATGTGGGGAATCCTCGTCATTGATTATTTGGAACTTGCCCGACTTCCTATTTGGCAGTTCGAGCGCCCCATGAATGAAAAGCGTATCGCGCTGAAAGTAATTACAGGATACGAATTTGATAATGAAAATCTAAAAGTGCAATCCGTTGCAGGGAATCTTTACTCCTTGATGATTAAACGGGAGACTTGTCAATGGGGTTCGATTCGACATAAAGAACTTCAGGAAATGTTTGGGGAGCAAGTCGAAATCAATAAGACGTATACCCTCCATTTGTGGAATGGTTGGGGTGGAATATCCCTCTATGGAACAACTTTTGAGATTAAGGACTACAACGATACCCTACCAAAAGAAGTAATGTCAGCTATAGACTTAGCAATGAGCGAATACGAGGAAGGGCGTGTCGTTTGCTCGGATTGTAGAGGAATTACCGACGCAAATTCAGGACGACGTTATTTTGCAGGGATTTACTGTAAGCCCTGTTGGGAAGGAACAACGGGAAAATACATAGGCAAAGGTGGTTGGAGAGAGGTTGAGGCAAAAGAGACGTACAACTGATGATTAAAGGTGTCATGCAAGAACATAAGCTCTACCATGATGGGAATGAAATCTCGTTAGAGCGGAGCCTTAAGGTTATGAATCACTCACCTACAGGTTTTTCCTGGGGGTACGGGGGGAGTGGCCCCGCTCAAAGTGCTCTTGCGCTCTTACTCCATTTCGGCGCAACAGACCAGGAAGCCCTTAGATGGTATCAATCCCTGAAGAAAGAACTTATTGCTCCCCTTCGAGGCGAAGATGGACAACCTCTCTACACTTTTGAAATGGAAGATGGAAAAATAACGGAGTGGATTGAATCTCGTAGACTCTTTCAACGGGAGTTCCCAGAGGAATAATGACCGCATCCCTCGGAAATAGAATGAAACGATATGAGGAAGTGAATAGATATTTCTTGACTCCGCGTTCTTGTGTTATCATTCGTGTTGATGGACGAGCATTTCACTCCCTCACAAAATCTATGAAGAAGCCCTTTGACGATGATATGATGTCCGCAATGGTCGATGCGGCTGAAACAGTTGCTCGGCAAATGCAGGGATTCAAGCTAGGCTATGTGCAATCTGATGAGGCTTCATTCTTCCTCACCGACTTTGACAAGCTCGAAACGCAAGGATGGTTTGGTTACGAACTGAACAAGATGGTGTCTATCTCTGCCTCGTTGATGGCGTCCTCGTTTCTAACAGAAATGGTAGGGGCGAGACTTACCACAGTTCCTACTTTTGATTCTCGCGCTTTCAATATTCCCTCAGCCGAAGTCGCAAACTACTTCTTATGGAGAGCACAGGATTGGGAACGTAATTCACTTCAGATGTATGCTCAGTCAATCTTTTCCCACAACCAACTCCAGAATAAACGGAAAGACCAGATACATGAAATGCTCCACCAGAAGGGAAAGAATTGGGCAACAGACCTTTCTGATGTAGAGCGAAATGGAACATTCTTGGTGCGTGGGGAGCAGGATGCAGGGAATATTGTGATTAGCTCTTCTGTTCTTCCAAAATATTCCAACATCGTGGATTTGGTAGGCCCTTTTATTGCTGACTATGTGGGAAAGATTACATCACAGTTTGGAACGAAAGATTCTACTTGACAATTACCTCAAAATATGGTAAGCTATAGTAAGAGAGGAGGAAAGAGAATGAAAGACAAAGTTCACTATAAATTTTGGGGGTTGGCTCTTTGTGGTGTCTCAACTTGGAGATATGGATTTTTTACTGAAGTAAAATCCAAGACCACTTGTAAAAGGTGTCAAATTAGTTTAACCAAAGATGGATACAGCCGAAAGTGGAGGTAAAATGGAGAGCATAATCAAGCGTGAACAGGTCAAGGAAATCCTCAAAAGTGCGGGAAGTACCATTTTTGGTTGTTCCTTCATCAAGAGAAGTACGGGTGAAGTGCGGGATATTAACTGTCGGATGGGGGTTGTGAAACATCTTAGGGGTGGAAAGCCAGCTTACAGTTTTGCCGAGAAAAATTTGCTTCCCGTTTATGATGTGGTGAACAAAGGGTATAGGGTAATTGCGTTGGAGGGTGTATTGGAGATTCGTCTTGGTGGCAACATATATCTGGTGAGGCAGAAGTGAAAAAGCGGTATGCAATCTGGAAGGACGGAGTGTATCTCAGGACTGAATCCTTGACGCCCCTGGACGTTACCAATCTCAGGGAGCAGGGATTTGATATCTATGACCTGGAGCAGTATGATGAGCGATAAGAAGACCGTTATCTGGACAAGTCCTCCAAAATTGTACCGTGTTGAAAATTCCTACGGTGTCGAATTATCTTGGCTAACAGACGAGGCCATAGCCTATCTTACTACCAGAATTCGTGAGGGCGAGTCTTATACTCTTATTTCTTCCTGCCCTGAGCTAGTAGAGAGTATGAAATTTTTGAAAGATTCAGCCCGACCAAAAATAACTGAGGAGGATATGCAGGATACAAAGATTGACCTCTACCTAGTGACCCGAAGGGAGATGAAATCTTGTGCTACATAAACTGCTCTCAATCCTCTTGGGGATTTTCACGGCTACTTCTTCGACCAGTCCGGTAACAGTCCGAGCGAGACTTGTAGAACTCCGAGACAGTCAGAACCCCAAAATTGTCTACCAACGAACTCTCATTACTGATGAAACCTATCTGGAAACCATGAATAGAGAGGCGCGGGAAAAATATCCACCCAGGAAGAATAGGAGAACTTTTTTATTCTATGGAGCAGCCTCCGAGCATGAGAGCAGAGTCGGAGTGAAAATCAGGATACCCCTATGACACTAAAAAATTTCCCCCGAAAGGAAAAAATCAAATTCACAGAGAAGGAGCGGCGGCTACTCAAGAATCTTCCCATCGAATCTATTGAGAGCGGACTTCGGCACAAAGACCTTTCGTTGGATATGCTCTACGAGATAGATGAGCGGAACGGGGATACTCTGCTCGACCTGCTCCCTCAAAATCTAGTTAAAGACCCCTACAACGAGATTGCTGAACGAGAGTTGGATTCACTCATCAAGCAGGTACGAAATCTACTGAAAATAGAAATCATTGAGCGAGGAAAGGTAGCGAGACGACTATTGAAAGTCTACCTTGACCTGTTTGATACAATGATGAAGGGTCAGAAGTTTTCCTACTCAACCCTCGCACGAAAACATAAGATAAGCCGAGCAAGGCTTGAGCTTATTCGGGATACCTTGCTGACTTTACCTTCAATGAAACGGCTGATTGCCATTCTACAGAGCGATGCCTCTTACAGATATTCCTAAAGTCTCATATTCCTCAAAATTTCTCTATAATTGGTGTGGTCGTCAATATTTTTATGAGCGGGTAGCGAAAGTAAAACCAGATTTCCCGCCACGAATATCAACCATCGTTGGAAAAGCTATCCACGCGATAGTAAGCCGGATGTATAAGGAGGAAAAGTTCGTTCTCGATTTGCTTATTGAGAGTTGGCCGTCCTACTTCTATGATTACCTCAAACGAGATGGGTTCACATTTTCCAACCAAGAAACAGAGCAACGATGGTTGAATATTGGCGAGGGGATTCTACGAAAATTCTATGAGGAAGCCAGCAAGCGGGGGATGTTCGTCAAACCCGTCAAGACTGAATGGAGAGGAGAGCTTATTGTCACCGCAAAATCAGGAAGGCAATATCGCCTGGTCTTTGTAGTTGACCTCATTGTTCAAGTAGGAGATAAACTATATATCATTGACTTCAAATCAGGGTCATTCAAATTGAATCAAGCCGAGGTAGACCAGAATGACCAACTTACCTTTTATAGTTTGGGAGTGAGACGGGTATTGAAAATCATTGAGGATAACCTGGGGTTATTCTATCTCCGGTATGGGACGATTCTCTGGACAACCAGAGATGAAAAAAGTTTCGAGGCATTAGTAGAAGCCATTGATGAGGATTGGCAGAAAATAGCGGCAAAGGAGTTTCCTGCAACCTATCATAATTGCCATCTATGTTCATTTTCTAGGAGGTGTTCCGCAGAAGATTTATCTTCAAAAACAGGGGTATCTATGTCTTGGTTATACTCTGAGCCAAAATAGATGAAGACAAAACTTTGCTCCAAATGCAAAAGAAATTTACCGCTATCACATTTTAACATGAGTCGCGTAACCAAAGATGGTCTTAGGACAAGGTGCCGTAAATGTCGTACTGCTGACCAACGAGACTATCGAAGTCGAAACCGTGACAAGGTTAGAAAAAGTGATAAAATCAGAATGAGAAAATATCGCCTAACTACACATTGGAAAAAGTGGTCAAAGACACATGGTAAACAATATTATAAGAAGAATAAAAAACGCCAACTACAAAAACAAGCTATGTTCAGAAAGAATCATCCAGCAAAAGCTCGAAGAATAAACTTTCGAGCAAACTTAAAGAGAAAAGGATACGGAATTACATTTGACAACTATATGTTAATGCTTAAAAAACAAAATGGACGGTGCGCTATTTGTGGACGTAAAGAAAAAATAAGACATTACCTATCTGTTGACCACGACCATCAAACGGGTAAAGTTAGAGGGTTGCTGTGTACACCATGTAATGCTGGAATAGCTTTCCTGGGAGATTCATTTGATAGAATTGAAAGCGCATTTAACTACATGAAAAGCACAAATGAATGAGCGCGTAATAAACTTAAATGAATTGATGGATGCCCTAAAACCTTATCTTAGGGACTACCTGGAAAAAGTCGGGGCGGTTTTCGTCAACGGAAAATTCACTTGTCCCAACCGAAAAAATCATGCTAACGGTGATGAAACCCCATCGGCCTCTTTCAATCCCCACTTTCCAGCCGAGACGATATGGCATTGTTTTTCCTGTGATGCTGGCGATGGTGACATTTTCAAAGCAGCCCATCTGCTCGAAGGGAAACCAATCAAAGGCCAGGAATTCGTCTCAGAAAATGTTGTGTACCTCGCTAAGATGTTTGATATTCCATTTGAGACTCAGGAGCTTTCCCCCGAAGAAAAGTTACGGAAAGAAAGTTTCCGCGCCTTGGCCTGGGTGACAGAAATCGCGCATAAAGCTCTTTGGAAATCGTTAGCCCTTCAATATGTGAAAGCAAGGAAATGGTCAAATGAAGCAATCTCTGAATTCCAACTTGGGTATGTGGTCTACGAAAAGCTCTATGAACTCCTAGAAAAAGAAGGGTTCCCTATTGATGTTCTGAAAAACGCGGGGTTGATTAACGAGGAGTTGTTCAAGAACAGGCTCCTATTTCCTGTGAAGGATGCGAGGGGATATGTTCGAGGGTTCGCCGGACGTTCCCTTTTGCCAAAAGAGGAAATCGAATCCAAGGGAATCCAAAAATACTTCAATTCAAAAGTCAGCATCCTCTACAAGAAATCGGAACTCCTCTTCAACTTGCACAACATCAAGAGTGATACTGTCTTGGTGGTTGAGGGCTATGCCGACACTGTAACTTTTTGGGACAGGGGAATTAGAAATGTGGTGGGCTTGGGTGGCGTCGAGCTTACTGAGGAACACTTAAAAGTCTTGGTACTCCAGGGGGTCAAGACCATCATTCTCTGTCTGGACAATGATAAAGTTGGACATGAGAAGGAAGAGAAAATCCTAGAGCGAATTAAGAGACAACATGGTTTGAACGTCCGAGTGAAAGTTAGGGATGAGTGTGAAGACCCTGATACCTGCCTACAGCAACACGATTTTCTCCTAAGTTCCCCATCTATTCCGCTCTTCGACTATCGCCTTCAGCAATATAAGAAGTCCGAAGAAAAAGTAGACCGAGACAAGGTACTTAGAACTATTTGTCTGGAACGTAGCCCCATCGAACGCGCTCGACTCTGTAAGCTCATGGCGAAAGAGCTTGGAGTACGGGTTGAGGCCGTCCATGATGAAGTTGATTATTTACTGGCGAGAGGTGGGAATGAAGAGCTTATCAACGAACAGGAGCTTACGAAGGAAGCTCAACAGAGCGAACTCGACCTACTGGCCTTCGAACAACAAGCACAACAAGGACTAAAGAGGGGACTTCTGACAGGATTCCCGCTCCTTGATGAGAAAGTACGAGGCATCAAGAATATGTTTTGGATTATCCCAGGAGAGGAACAAACTGGAAAGAGCGCCTTCCAACGCGCTATTATGCTAGGACTATTGAATAACAATCCTGGTAAGGTATATTGTTTGTACTTTTCACTAGATGACTCGAAGGACAAAGTATTTTCTCGCCTGATGGCGTCAGAGGCAGGATTGGAAATCAATGCAATGGAAGACCCGAAGACTGAGATTGAGCAAAACGAGGAACTTTCTCCAGAGGAAAAAGCCCTCATGCTGAGAAAAAGAGGAGACGCATATCAATCCATCAGTAAGCTGTCCTCTAACTTCACAATCAAGGATGACTCAAATATCTCCAACATTACCGAGATGGATTCGGCTATCAGGAAGTTCAAGAAAATCGCCGGAGAGCGCCAGTTAGTAGTCTTTGTAGACAGCCTCCACTGTATCAACCCTGCCCCAACATTCAAAGAGACGACCCGCGAACAGTTCATGCGAATTTCCAAGGAGTTGAAACGGTGGTGTACTATCTATGATATTCCTGTGATTGCAACAGCCGAACTTAGGAAGCTTACAGGTGGGGATAGTAAGCATCGTCGTCCCGTCATGGATGACATTAAGGAGGCGGGGGATTTCAAGTTTGATGCAGAGGTAGTTGTTCTTGCCTACAACGAGATGAAAGCTAGAGGACGTGAAGCCAATGCCGCCGCCCTGAAGTTTGAATATCCCCACGAAGGAAGCGGAAACTTCTTTCCAGTCGTTGAGATGTGGGTGGCAAAGAACAAGTCAAGTGTCTATCGTGGATGTCTCTACTACAAATTCCTTGACCCTTGTGCAAAAATGTATGAGGCATCAAAACAAGAGCAGGTCTACTACTGGAACAGGGCGTTCAACGACGTAGATGACTAAACCCACAGCCAAAATCAAACGAGAGCCAAAAGCGATATCGGATAAACCGATTATACTTATTATACTTGATGTACTCTCTGCATTTCCAGGTGGAGTTAGCCCAGGAATCACTCTCCCTGAAAAATGTATCTATCAGGGTAATAAGTCAGATTTTGTCAGGGGCGTTGGGCCAATGCCCTGTCAAATTATGTTCATTGGAGAAGCCCCAGGACAAGAGGAAGATGAAGTAGGGATTCCATTTTGCGGACGAGCGGGTAGATATATGGATGACTGTTTTGTAGAGGCAGGGATTGAACGAAAACAAGTGTACATTACCAACCTAGTAAAAGAGCGGCCTCCACAGAATAGAGTCCCAACAGATAAGGAAATACGAATCTACGCACCAACTCTAATTGAAGAAATCAAGAAGGTACAGCCAAAAGTCATTGTCCTGCTTGGAGCCACAGCCCTTAAAGCCGTACTTGGAATGTCAGGAATCACAAAAATTCATGGACAGATTTTCAATAGCCAAGAGTTCAACTGCAAAATCATACCTATTTTTCATCCTTCCTATGTTATGAGAAGTGAGGCCGACCCTGCCTTGAGGACTACTTTCGTGAATGACCTGACTCGTATTCGGAAGTTTGTAGAAGGGGGCGCGATTAGTGAGGCTAAAAAGCCCACCACTTATTGTCTAGTGAATACGATAGAAAAGTTTGATATGCTAATGGAGAAGTTGAACAAGGCCGAGTGTGTAGATTTTGACTTGGAAACGACGAGTAAAGACCCCAGGACAGGGAAGGTAATTTGTATTGCGTTCTCCATCAACGAGTGTAAGGCGGCAGTTCTTCCACTCTTTGTTGATGGTAGAGAATGTTGGAATGAGCAATCTTATGTGATGGAGAATCTAAGACTGTTCTTTGAGTCTGATGTTCCCAAATGCGCCCAGGCGGGAGCACTAATTGATATTCCCTTTCTTCGAGCCGCAGGAATCAATGTGAAGCATTACGATTATGACACAATCATCATGGACTACTTGCTTGATGAGAACAAAAAACTTTCTCAACGTGGTTTGAAGGAACTTGCTTGGGAACATACGGACATGGGCGGCTATGATGCAGAGCTTGAGGAAATCAAAGACCGCCTCATGGGAGTAGAAAGAAAAGAATATTTGAAAGCGCGTAAAGAATGGAAAGAGGCGGGGGAAGACCCTGATACTGAGCCTGAAAAACCAGAAATATCCTTCTCCCAAATCCCATTTGATAAGTTGTGGCCGTATGCCGCCGCCGATGCTGATGTGTGTGGACGCTTGCGGAGACTGTTCTACAAAAAGCTTGAGAAGCAAGAGCTAATCCCGCTGCTGAAAAAAATTATGATGCCAGCGCAGATGATTTTGATAGGAATGGAAAAGCATGGGGTAAAAATTGCTCTTGAGAGGCTAGATGCCATTCGTAAAGAATATGAGGAACTTGCCAAAGAGATAGACACACAACTTCAATCCCATCCCGATACCCTACGAGCAAAACAGGAATTGGGACTTGAGGAGGTCAATTTTGCTTCTGCCCCCCAGGTGCAAAAGATTCTATTTGATGTATTGAAAATCACTCCGACCAAACGCTCAAAGATAACGGGAAAACCCTCCGCAGACAAAGAGGTACTAGAAGAACTTGCCAGGTTCCATGAGATTCCTCGCCTCTTGAATCAAAAACGAGGGTATGAACACGCGGTAAAAACCTACGGGGAGAACTTCAAAAAGTCCATAACAGAGGATGGGAGAGTGCATACGAGTTATCTTATTTATGGAACCGAAACCGGACGGCTTGCTTCACGCAAACCGAACCTTCAAAATATCTCTCGCCCAGGAGAGGATGAGCGTTCCGACATCTCCGCAAAAATTAGAGACATCTTCATTGCGGAGGAAGGAAATATCTTGATAGATGCAGATGCCAGCCAAATTGAGTGGAGACTATTAGCCAACTATTCTCAAGACCCCAGAATGATTCAGGAGATTCTTGATAAGGCAGACCAACATACAGCCACAGCGACCCTAATATCAGGGATGATTGGCAGAACGGTTAGTCGGCAAGAAGGAAAAGGTGCGAACTACGCTCTTATCTATGGAGCTACGGGCTACCGACTGGCAAATCTTTTCGGAGTGGAGGAGCGAGTTGGTGAAGAAATAAAAGATGCCATACTGAGTAAATACCCAGGGGCGCGAAGATTTGAAGAGAACATGAAGATACTTGCACGAACGAATGGATATGTCAAAAATACCTTTGGTCGCCGTCGTCGGCTCCCAGGAATAATCTCCGACGACAAGAAAATCCGAGGCCATGCCGAGCGGAGTGCCATCAACTCTCCAATTCAAGGGCTGGCAGGGGATGTTATCTATGCGGTGATGATTCGACTCCAAAAAATATGGGATGAGAACCCTGATGTCCACATGATAATGCAGGTACATGACTCTCTCGTTCACGAATGTCCGAAGGAAAGAGCCAACTTTGCTATAGCCAATATCTATCGAGAAATGACGAGACCACTTCCAGGTATTACCATTCCCTTAGAGGCGGAGATAAAGGTTGGGGATTCTCTTGGCTCCCTGAAAAAACTTACTTCAGAGCAAGTACAGGAAATTGTCCAGGCCCAAAAATAAACCTTGACAACTCGAATCTGTCCGGTATAATTACTGTTGAGAAGGGCTACAATAACTTTTAGCGAGGAGGAACAATGACTGATAGTAATGGGTATCGGAGTGCATGGGAACCGGATTCAACTTCAAAGAACAATTTTCCCATCCTGAAGGTGAAGGACAAATTTGTTCAAGTTCGTGTGTTAGATGAGAAGCCCTTTTTCTTCGGGGTACACTGGAAGGTGATTCCGAAAACCATGATTGTGTGCGGCGGGGCGACCTGCTTATTTTGTAGGCGCGGCGAGCAACTCGAAAAAAATGCCTACGTGAATGTGATTGACCGAACCGACGGTAAGACGAAGGCCCTTGTCCTTGCCATGTGTGTCCAGATTGCAATTTCCCAATTTCTCAAGGAGCAGGAAGAGAAGGGGGAAACGGGCATTGACCTTCGCAACTACGATATTCAACTAAAAGGGAATGGAAAAACAGGGAGTGAAGCGCGAGTGGCAATCACGAAGATTCCTGGGGTTCCCCTCACTACAGATGGAAAGACACCACCAAGGTACAACTTCAAGGAACTTGTCAAGCCCATGTCTCAAGAAGAGATGCTCAAGTTAGCAGGGCAAAAAGCTCCGGCTCCTGAAACCAGGGTGCGAGATTTCAGTAAGCCCCCACAAGAAGCATTAGCCAACGCGGAAGTCAAAAACGAATTGAAGGATGATGACCTTCCCATCTAAGGAGATAACATGAAGGACTATGAGTTGATTTCGTTAGATTTGGAAACTTCAGGAAGTGACTCTGAGAAGCACACAATTCTATCAGTTGGGTGTGTTCGCCTCTCAGATATGTCCTCATTTTACTCTGAGGTAAGGCATGAGAGTTTCGAGATGTCACCGGAGGCAACGCGAGTACATCAGCTTGACCTATCAACTAGGGATGACAAGAAACTCCCTACGCTCGTACAGTTAGACAACACCCTGCGAGACTGGCTGACCCAGGGAAAGGGAACCCCAAAGAAAAACTCTATGATACCGATGGGGATGAATGTTGGAACCTTCGATATGGGGTTTGTCAGGAAATATCTTCCTAAGACAGCCTCTTGTTTTGGATATCGGAGCATGGATTTGAACGCAATTTTGTTCTTGGACTCTATGATGCAGGGCAGGTCGTTCCAAGACACGAAGGATGCGGCAAGAGTGCTCGGAACTTCCTATGCTCATGCCCATGTTCCTGAATTACAGCCTCACAATGCCTTGTACGATGCGTTTTCAAATATTGGAATTTTGTACTTTGTCGCCCATGATGAATGGGGCAAGACCGGAGAAGTGGTTTGGGATGGTGGTGGACTAGACCTATTAGCCAAAAAGGAGTAGCAGATGGCCGAAATACAGATTGAGGAATTTACGGAGCAGGAACTTTCTTCAAGTGGGATTCAAGACAACTTGGAAGAAATAAAACAGACTGTTGAAAAATTAGGGTTGGAAGGTCAGACGAAGTTCTTGAATCAAGAGGCAAAAGGGACATTCCCCTACAGAAAGATTACGAAAGAGGAGTCAAATATTTATTCGATTCTATGTTCGTCACGTACTGAACTAAAGTCATATGGCGATAGTCTTATTCCCTTACGAGTTCTTCAGATTGCCGCCCACGCAGACTCTACAGGGTTTTTCAAGACCCTTTATGTGTTACATCCTGAAAATGGAGATATGTCTGACCCCATACTGCTTGGTGTGCATGAAGAAGTCCGACAAGAATCATGGGGGAAAAATACGATTACGGAGCTATATATCCTTGCGCGGTGGGGAACTGTTCTTGAACCTCTATCGAAGCTACGCGAGTTGGCAAAACAAAAGGCTATAGACAAGATACGAACAAATCTTGGCGAAATCAAGCAGAAGCTAGATGGTGCATTAAATTCAATTGAGTCCACCGCAACGCGATATGTGAATGGAGAATTAGTCAATCTTTCTCCATCATTCTACGCATAAATTACAGAGGAGAAACCATGAGGAAACCCGATGAAGTAGGTATCTATATTCGTGAGGTTCTTCGTACTTCCCCAGGCTTAACCAATGAGACCGTTGCCGACATGGTGGTGATAAAATTCCCTGACCGCACCTTTGATGCAACGGCTCTTAGACAGAGAATTGCCAATACAAAATTTGTTCAACGGAGGGAACAGCGAATTGTCGAGTGAGTTTGCCCAGGGGAAGGAACACTACGAGCCAAAACCCTCCCTCCATCTCGTATGAGTCGTTCCTTCCCCGCCCCATTTGATAAAAGGAGAGCACATGGAAATTGATACACAGCAATATGAAAACCTAGTTCCAAAAGACGTTCAAGAAAAAGCTAAACGTCTTGACGAGGTTGATACGCTTCTGATGAAGAGCGTCCTCGAACGGCGATTTCTCCCCGAAGAAGAATTGAAGTATCTGCTTACCGAAGTGACCGCGCTCTACAGCAGTTTCACGAAGCTCCACTACACTTTTTATGCTATTACTCAATCAGAAGAGACAGCCTTCTACAAGCAGAAAAAGGATGAATTCACCGCAAGAGGGGAAAAATTTGTGTCTGCTCCTGTTGAGCGCGAAGCGTCATACTATGTTAGGACAGTTGAATACCTGTCCACCTTTTATGAAGGACAGATGTATCGAGCCGAGTCTTTGATGAACACCACAAAACGCTTGATGAATGGCAAGGACGAAAAACACACAGCTTGGGCTGAATCGAAGGAGGAAAAATGAGTGACGCCTGGGAACCCGATGCAAGACGTACTAGCGCCAATGGAGAACAATATCAGAAAGCTGAGTATCTAAACTTAGCTGACAAGGAAACAGTGAGCGTCAGGATTTTAGATGCTCAACCTAAATCGGTATTTATGACAAAGATTGCGGTGAACGGCAAACGGTATCCGTGTACTGTTGCCAAGGAAGATAATGAAAGAGTGAAGAAAGCAGGACACAAGATTCAGAAGGTAAATATTGTGAATGTTCTTGACCGCCGCGATGGGAAAGTGAAGATTTGGGAGTTCAGCGAGGAACGCAAGGGCGACATCTACAATATTATGAATAGGTGGAAGAAGGGTGCAACCGAGTTTGATATTGCAATCTCTCGCGCTGGCTTGAAGCTGGCAACGCGATATTCGGTTGGAATCGACCCTAATATGGAACCTCTCTCAGCCGAAGAATTAGCCCTGCCAAAAGTAGATTTAGATAAATACTATGAGCACAATGTTGATAGACTTAACTCATTACTAAATGATGAAGTCCCGAAGAGAAAAGAACAGCCAGTGGAAGCAACGCAGGGAAATCCTCTTGAGACACAGAATATTTGAAAACGTGAAAGGGCGGTGCAATGTTGGTAATCGGATTGAGCGGGAAAGCGGGAATTGGAAAAGATACCGCAGGTGCATACATGAAGTTGAAGTATGGGTTTGAACGAGTGGCCTTCGCAGATTATCTCAAGAAGATTGCTCGGAAACTCGGATGGAATGGTCAGAAAGACGAGAAAGGAAGACGATTTCTTCAAGAACTTGGTCAAGTAGCTCGACAGTATGATGCAAATGTATGGGTCGATGCGGCGTTTAGGGAAATTGCCAAACTCGAACGGCTCGGAGTAACTACTGCGGTAATTACTGACGTTCGCTACTTGAATGAAGTCCAGACAATCAAAGAAGAAGGTGGATTGGCTGTGCGTATCTGGAATGAAGAGGATGAGAGCGCAACTGACCTCCACCCCTCAGAAATTGAGCTAGATAACTACACTGGATGGGATTTCAAGCTCTACAGCAAGCGCGGGGACTTCAACGACTATTACAAGCAGATTGACGACATCCTTTCGGGACGAACTCCTAAACTGGTAGGAACTCAGACTCCGGCGAACAGTAGTGAAAATATTGAATTGGGATACTGAGCAAAACGTAAATCAAAGAAGGGGGTGATTGTAGTGGCGAATCAGACGATTGTACAGAGGGTAGTAAGCATCCTTCGGACTTCCGATGATGCAACGACCCTAGATAACGTCGTGTCGGTGGCGGCACTTGTTTTTGTGGCGGGTCTTGTGACTCCCATTCTTACGATGGTGCTCCCGATAGTTCCAACGGCAATCACGCTTCCTTTGACGGCGGGATTGCTTCACGCCGTAGTCGAACGGTTGACGGCGTAACAAGTAGGAGAAGGCTAGGAGAATGAAGGTTTAATGGGACGCAGACGACCTGATAAAGTCATAAGTACGTCCGACCATAATTCTCCTAGCCTTTCCTTCACCGCGAAGAGGAGAATCAATACATGACATTCACGAATTATTTAGGGCTTATTTTTCTGACTCCTGTGTATTGGTGGCTTCTATTTGCTTTTGGTGGAGCTACTTTAGAATATCTGCACATAGTATCTTCAAATAACGAAGATGACCGTCGGTGGATATTTGAACTTTCGGGGGGGGCAGTTATAGCAACTTGGGGAATTATCCTCCTTCTACAATGAGAGTTCTTGGCCTTGATGTCTCATCGGTAAGTAGCGGCTATGCTGTTGTAGACGATGGGAAAATCGTAGGGAAAGGCGTAATCGTTCCAGTCGATGAGCTTAAACCTGCCTTCGGCACAAAAGAAAAAACAAAGGAGATGATTGACGAGCAAGATATTCTTAATGTGCTTTCTAATCGAGTTTCAATCCTCTTCAGCAAACACAATGTAGACAGGCTCGTTATTGAGAATACCTGGCTCGGCGCGAATCCTTCTGTGCATCAACTACTGTCTCGATTGTCAGGCGGCGTGTTATGGGAATGGCTCCGCGATGGTAGACCAAAAGCATTGATAATCAGCCCCACTAGCGCGAGGAAGCAAGTAGGTCTAAATGTGGGGAAATCAAAAAACAAGGAACTAAAGGCAAAAGTTGTTTCTTTTGTCAATGAGACATGGGATGCGAATACAGAATCAGATGACGAGGCTGATGCAATAGTGCTTGCGATGGTTGGGTGGCTATATTGGACAGGAAAACTAAAGTCTCGAAAGAGCCGAACAACAAGACGGTGGAAGAAATGAAATTAAGCGAATTAGCATTTATCATTTTGCAGACCCAAAAATTTGCAAAAAAACTTGACCCAAATGTTGAGTTTTGGCTAGGAGAACAGGAAATCTATGTTGAACGTATTGGACAGTTTCATATTGTGCCGGATGTAGTATTTACTCTATCTACTTCAAAGGAAGAAGCCGAGAAAAAACGGAAGACGCCGGAAAAATGCCCTGTGTGTCCCGACAATAAAAGAAAAAAGCAGACGAAAAATGCCTAAAGAAACCGAGCTTCAAGATGAGTTAGATTCAACCCTCGCGGAACTCGCCAAAAAGTATGGATATACTCAAACCTATACTGCCGCTGATACTCCGATTGTCAACATTCCGAGAGTGTCTACTGGCTCCTTGGCTATGGATGTTGAACTATGTGGGGGACTTCCACTAGGACGCATCATTGAACTATATGGAGAGGAAAGTTCGGGCAAGAGTACAATGGCGCTGAAGACAATCGCCAACATTCAAAAAATGGGGAAGAGGGCTGTATACATTGATGCCGAGCATACCTTTGACCGCCAGTGGGCAAAATTGCTAGGGGTGGATTTGAAGACTCTGTTTCTACCTCCGTTTGAGACGGCAGAGCAAGGATGTGAGATTCTTGAGGCGTCTATCCTATCTGGTAAATGTGGGATTGTGGTAGTGGATAGTATTCCTGCTCTTGTCCCACAAGATGAGGTTGATAAATCCTTGGTTGATGACCCCGCGAAAATTGCGGCAAGAGCAACTTTATTAAACCGTGTTACTCCACGACTTGTAAAGTCTCTCAACACCCCGCTTCCAAATGGCGAGGCGATGAATGATACTCTTGTGATTTTCATTAACCAGTTGCGGAGTAAAATCGGTGTATTGTATGGAGACCCCACCACGACCCCTGGGGGATGGGCGGTGAAATTTTATTCCTCCGTCCGTATTCGATTGACACACGGAGCATGGGTTGAAAATAATGATGTTCGGATAGGACATACCGCAAAATTCATGGTCAAGAAAAATAAGACCGCCCCAAGTGGAAGAACAGGAGAGTTCACCTTCTACTTTGACGGGGAACAAAAGGGGCAGATTGACTTGGTGGATGAAGTATTCCGCTATGGGCAACTCTCCAATATCATTGAACTTGATGGAAAAACCTACACCTACGGGGAAGACATGAAAGCTGTTGGCAAAGAGAAGTTCATCTCCCTCCTCAGAGAAAATCCAAAGGCTGTAGAGCACATTCGGCAGGAGATTATAAAAACCACAATGAGGAGAAACTAAAATGTGGAAGTACAAGGTCAACGTGGATTTGAACTGTGTTTTGGGAGGTATTGCCGCCGGAGTATTATTTCACAACTTTTGGGCAGGAATCTTAGGAATGAGCGTGATTGCCGCACTTGGAAAATCTGAATGAGACTCCAACTCCCATTTAGATTGATTGAGCAACTCAGGCGGGAACCCGAAAGCGGAATGGGTTATCAAAATGTAGAAGTGATAGTAGCAAGTGGGGATGAGGAAGGCTTTGATACAATTTCTGGTGTCGTATTGAATGGGGAATGGCTTGAAATTCCTGATGAGTACGGAATCACAGTGGACGAGATTGAGGACATCCAGATAGTACGATGATTGAAACAGCTTTGAATGTCTTGCATATGATTTCTCGACCAGTAAACCCCAAAGCAGAAAGCCTTGGTCTTCTGTTTGAACAACTGGAGCGGGGCTTGGCAGAATCCATCCGGCCAGGTATCGGGTTGGCGGCGATTCAGCTTTCAATTCCCAGGCAGGCGTTCATTATTAAACTTCCGAACAAAGACGTAATCAAAATTTGGAATCCTGAAATCATGGAATGGGGGGAAGAGGAAATCCTGATTGGGGAAGGATGCTTAAGTCTTCCGGCTACCTTCAACCGGAGTGTGGCGAGAAAAACAGAACTGACTTTGAAAAATGGAGATGGGCGAACGTATGTCCTTGAAGGTATGGAGGCAATTGTGGCACAACATGAGATGGCTCACCTTCGAGGACGCTTGCTCATTGACGAACCAATTAGGAATCAAAAAGTTGGCCGGAACGAACCCTGTTCCTGCAACAGTGGAAAGAAATGGAAAAAGTGTTGCGGGAGCTTGACAAAATCCCTAACATAGTGTATAGTAGTGGTAGGAGCAGTAAACTACAATAACAACCTAAGCATAGGGAAGGGGGTGAAAAACTAATCGTGGGTTAGGGAACTTCAATCTAACAAACGGGGAGAAAATGAAAAAGATAATGGTACTAATGGTTGTAACTGCTTTAGCTTGTCTTTCGGCCCCCGTATTTGCTAGTGGTAGAGAAGTCGAAAATCATAGCCGCGAGGACAACAAAGGCGGTGAACATGGTGAGAGGCAAGACAGGGAGCATGATAGTGGACACGGCGGTATCAGTGGTGGCGGTGGAGGAGTTAAGGGGGTAGTTCCTGTGATAAATGTTGGGTTATCTTCTTACTCAACTTCAACTGCGACCTCAACTCCGTCAATCAGCTATACAGCACCAACAATAAAAGTTACAACACCATCGAACCCTTCTACCAACCCTGCTACGAATACTGAACATCCTCTCACCAACAATGTGAATGTAAATACACCATCTGGTGGGCGTGGGTGGGGATTGTATGGGGTTAATCAAGGATTTCCCCAACATAATTCTGAGAGTTTCCAGATTGCTACACCAATTGGAGGAATAGGATTAGCCAATAGCGAGGAGTATGAAAAAATAACAAGACGGATTGATATTGTCTTGCACGTTCACGACCTAAAATTGATAACCGATGCCGAGGCTAGGACGCAAATAACTGAGGCATTGGCACAGTTGAAATCTGCAACAGAGCCGTGTCGTGTTCTAGGGGTGGGGTGGAAAAGTCGAGGTAAGCATTTGCTTAACTTGTTCGGGACAGCGTGTACGGACTCTTGGAGATAGAACGTGACGGCTCGGAGATGTGAAATCCGATGGAAATAAACTTTGAGGAAGTCCAACGTCTCGTTGACCAAGGCTACATAAGCCGACAGGAGCATCCTACCCTGCCTCTCTACATCTTCAACTATACCCATCGAGCACAGTTTGATAAAGTGTGGACGCCTGAGACTATGGCTTGCAGGGGATTGATAACTGACCACAATTTTAACATTGTAGCTCGACCTTTCCCTAAGTTCTTTAATCTAGAGGAAATCACTCATCCTCTTCCTGATGGGGAATTTGAAGTGTATGAGAAGATGGATGGCTCTTTGATTGTAGTGGCGCTCTACGAAGGGAAGTTGATTGTTGCTACCAGAGGAAGTTTCACATCAGAACAGGCAATTCACGCTGAAAAATTATTGCATAATAAGTATGGATGGATAGATGACTATGCGGTTTCCGGTTTAACTTATTTGATGGAAGTCATCTATCCAGAAAATCAAATTGTTGTAGACTATGGTGAAAGAGATGAGTTGGTGCTTCTCGCGGTGATTGAAACAGAATCGGGGCGCGAATTGGATATGAATGATGTACCTGTGGGCGAAATCCCGAAAGTTAGGCGGTACGACGGCATAGCAGACTTACGAACTCTGACCGAAAAATCAGAGGACAATAGAGAGGGATATGTCATTCGTTGGCAAAATGGCTTCCGTCTCAAGATGAAATTTGAGGAATACAAGCGACTCCATCGTTTAGTAACGGGGGTGAACAGCAAGACGATTTGGGAAATGCTGAGAGATGGCAAGAGCCTGGATGAACTACTCCAGCACGTACCGGACGAGTTCTACAATTGGGTGAAGGAAACGGTGGGAAATCTCCAACGACAGTATGATGAAATCGAGACAGAGTGTGTAACATTATTCAATCATTTCTATAATGAGGTACGAAACGATGATAAGCTGGCTCGGAAGGAATTAGCACTACAATTTACACAAACCCAATATTCTGACATTCTATTTTCCATGCTAGATGGGCATGATTACTCAAAGGCGATATGGAAGCGGCTCCGACCAAAAGCAGAGAAGCCATTTAAAACCGTGAGTGAGGATGTAGCATAATGGGTGTTATACTAGACTTCAGCCATAAGACAAAAGGACAATGGAGTAGTGGTATTATCAAACCTCGTAAGCGGTATTTGTGTGACTATTGCGGGAAGCGCAGACGTATTCCCTACAGGTGGGTTGATGGGTTGAGAAGTTGTGTGAAATGTGAGGATGTGGCATGAACTACTCCTATTTGGATTTTCTTGAGGGGGCAAGCGCAACAGGCAAAACCAAGATTGTCACGGTTCTCTCAAAAAATCATGGGGATACACTAGGACAGATACGATGGTTTGGGCGCTGGCGGCAATACGCCTTCTTTCCCGCAAATGACACAGTTTTCAATCCAGGGTGTATGCAGGATATTTGCGATGAAATTGAGAGATTGATGGGCGAACGGCGTAAGCCAAAGTATGATGACTATGTGGATGTTCACAATGAGTAAGTGTATATCATAATGGGCTACCTTCATATTGGGAACCTGTATAAAGAGAGAGATATTCTGCTTTTTAAGGAGTGTTTCGCTTTAGAGAAAATTCATGGAACATCGGCTCACGTCAGTTTTGAGACTATTACAACCTTCGAGTTTGGAAAAGACGAACCAGTTTCTAGTCGAGTGGACTTACACTTTTTCAACGGTGGAGAAAATCGTGAGAGGTTTCTCGCCCTATTTAACCAGGAAGAACTGAAATCGAAATTCAGCGCCCTCCAAATCAAGAATAAGATGACGGTCTATGGAGAAGCCTATGGTGGCAAACAGCAAGGTATGAGTCACACCTATGGAAAAGAATTGAAGTTCGTTGCCTTTGATGTGCAGATAGGTGAAAGCTGGCTTGATGTTCCAAGAGCAGATGCAATTGTAAAGGGACTTGGGTTGGAGTTTGTTCATTATGCCAAAGTTCCTGCTACCATTGAGGCGTTAGATGTCGAACGAGATGCCCCCTCTATTCAGGCGGTTAGGAATGGTATTGTAGAATCGAAGCCGCGAGAAGGGATTGTCATTCGTCCTCTGCTTGAAGTGGTGAAGAATAATGGAGCGCGGATAATCGCCAAGCACAAAGGCGAGGCGTTTCAAGAGACGAACAAAGCTCGAAAGGTGTTAGACCCCGCTCAACTCGAAGTGTTGACTCAGGCAGACGCAATTGCAACGGAATGGGTAACACCAATGCGCCTTGCCCATATCCTCGGCAAAAGAGAAAATGTCCAGGTTGAACAAACGGGCGAAATCATCGGGGAGATGCGGGAGGACATTAAACGAGAGGCGGCTGGCGAGATTGTATGGAGCGACCTCGTAGGAAAAGCAATTGGGAAAGCAACAGCGAAATTACTACATGAGCATTTCATGGGAGGCTTAAAGGGAAGCTATCGAAAATGACCGAAGACAAAGTAGAAATCCTCAAAGTCCTGGTAGGAAGTCGAGCACATGGCCTAGCTGATGCAAATTCAGACTATGACTATCGTTCTGTCTACGTTCTCCCTACGCAGAAAATCTTATCACTCGGATTCAAGTATAAAGGAAATGATTGGATTGAGGGCGATATTGACAACACTTCATACGAAATCGGTCACTTCCTTGACCTGGCGGTAAAATGTAACCCTTCCATTCTTGAGGTAATGGTGGCTCCTGTCGTATCTGCAACTGATGAAGGTGCGGAATTACGGAAACTATTTTCCTACATCTGGAACCCATATGATGCGTTAAACGCCTTTGTTGGCTATAGCAAAAATCAGCAGAAGAAAATGCTGGACAACAAAGATGGACGAGCGAACAAGTATGCAGTAGCCTACCTGCGGGTGCTGTATATGCTGAACGACCTACTTGAGAAAGGAATTTTTAGTTTGGAAATCCCCGACGGAGAGTTCAAGGAAATGTTGAAGAGATGGAGAAATGGAGAGTACAACCTGGGAGAAGTGATTAACCAGGCACAGGCTTGGTCACTTCTAGCTTTGGGAAAGCTCGACGGTTGCAATCATGTTCCTGATATCAACAAGGTGAACGAGTTTTTGCTATCTGTTCGCCGAACCTACTGGACATAAATGAAAAAGATTCTTGTATATGAGAATCGCAAATGTGGCCCCGCTACATGGGATATTTCTACTCCACTTCTAGAAGAAAAAGCCTTCAGAGAGCTATTCAAAATTTTGAAAAATCAGTGGAAGGTTTACTATGATTTGGAACACCCCTCGATTGTGACAGGATGTGACCATGAGTGCAAACACCATAAGCCGATAACAGAAGAAAGTACCAACCCTGACGAGGTAGAGATTTACAAGAAAGCTAAGACAGGTGATATAAAAGCGATACGACGGCTGTTACGGCTTCGACAAGATTATGAATATGAGGAATGGCGAATCGAGGAAGTAAGATGAAAAAAGTTCTCATCCTCAAAGGGCTTCCAGCATCGGGTAAATCTACCTATGCCCTACAGCTACTTAAAGACCACCCTGGTATGTATAAGCGCATTAACAAAGATGAACTTCGAGCGATGTTGGATGGTGGCAAATGGAGCGAAGAGAATGAGAAGTTTGTTCTAAGTCTTCGGGATGACCTGATTAGGCGAATTCTTTTAGAGAGAAAAAGTGGTATAGGTGTTATCGTAGATGACACAAATCTTCACCCCAAACATGAAGCACAGATTAGAGATTTAGTAGAGAAAGTCAATAGACAGATTCGATTGATGTTTCTAAATACTCCTGCTCCATTTCCTGATAATATCGAAGTTGAAGTCAAGACCTTTGACACAGACGTAACCGAGTGCATAAAACGGGACTCTGAAAGAGCAAATTCAGTAGGGGCCAAGGTGATTAGAGAAATGTACAACAAATTCGTCCGAAAAGAGCCTGAGAAAATCGCATATAACCCATCTTTTCCTGATGCCATTATCTGTGACATGGATGGGACATTGGCGCTCCACAATGGGAGAAACCCATATGAAACAGAAAAATGTGGGGACGACCTAGTAAATACTCCGGTAGCTGACGTAGTACAAAAATATGGGGACTTAGGTGGAATCATGGGCGGGGTTCAATATGAACGGCGCATCCGAATTTTCATTGTATCGGGGCGAGACGATACTTACTATGGATATACGACTCAATGGCTAGATAGAAACGGTATTCCTTTCGATGAAGTTTATATGAGGAAAGCAAATGACAGAAGGGATGATGCCATTGTGAAGAAGGAACTCTACGAAGCACATATCAAAGGCAAGTACAATGTACTATTTGTACTCGATGACCGCAGGCGGGTGGTGGATATGTGGCGTGAGCAAGGATTGACGGTGCTCCAGGTTGCCCCAGGAGAGTTTTGATGGTTGACCTACTTGCAAAAGCCAAACGGATTGCCGAGGAAGCCCATAAGGGACAGACGAGGCTGGATGGGACAACTCCATTCATAATCCATCCTGAAGCGGTAGCCAAACAATTTGAGAAGGCTCACCCAAATTACCAAATGACCGCCCTGCTACATGATGTTTGCGAGGATAATCATGGCTGGACTTTTGCTCGTTTACTGGAGGATGGAATTCCTGAACGGGTGGTGGCGGCGGTTGATGCTCTGACCCATAGGGAGGGAGAATCCTATCCTGATTACATCGAGCGCGTAAAGAAAGACATAATCGCCAAGGAGGTAAAAATTGAGGACATCAAACACAATCTAAGTACCTCCACCGATGAGCAGATGAAAAACAAGAGAATCATCTGGATGCTGGCACTCAAACTTCTCCAATATAATCCCTACCATGAACTGTATGGAGGTCACTGATGGAAAAACCTGACCGACGCCCTGAGCGAATTTCTGCAATCATGGCAGAACTACAAGCCCTAGGGCAGAAGTATCCCGACTTGAGACTGGGACAACTTCTCGATAATTCCTTGATGTCAGGGGAGGATTTATTCTACATAGAAGATAAAGACCTGCTTAGTCGAGTGCGAGAATATGTGATGGGTAAAAAATGATTCCCAAATGGATGCAGGGGAAGACGCCCCAGGAAAAAGGTAGGCGGTATGAAAAGAAACTTGCCAAAAAAGTAGGAGGACGAGTCCAACTTGCCTCCGGCGCACTCCCCTTTGCCAAGGAGGATATTTCCACAGAAACCCATCTGATACAAGTCAAGAGTACCACCAAAAACTCCTACACTCTCAAATTGGAAGACCTGGAAATCCTGAGAGAAAATGCTATCAAAATTGGAAAGCGTCCTGCCTTGATGCTCCATATTGGCAATCGGAGTTGGAAGGTAACTGAGGGGGTTGTATTGGAATGACTAATGGAGAACTAGACAGATTGGTGGCCGAAAAAGTGATGGGATGGCATACAGAGTACATTAGCGATTGTACAGAGTGGTTTGACGGCAAGAAATATGTAGGCGGCTTCTATGCTTTCTGCCCGTCCGACAACCTGCTTGATGCGTGGCTAGTCGTAAAAAAGATGGCGGGAAATGGAACCCAACGCGGGATTGTTAATGTTCGAGGCAAATACTTCTACTGGTTATGTTACTGGAAAAGAAATCGAGGGGAGGCAAAAGAAACCACCATGCCGAAAGCAATTTGTGTTGCCGCCCTAAGAGCAGTAGGAGAAAATGTCTGAGCAGAAGATTCGTCCAAAGGATTACAACCGCCTTATCACAACCATTATAGAAGAGGCAACCAAAGCCGATTTTCAGGTGAAGGTTTTGGATACATTGGTGTATGGAAAAACTGGATATCCTGCCTTGATGCTCAAATCGGAATCTCGTTCGGCCAAATATAATGCTGTCCTGGCGAGTGGGGCGCATGGGGATGAACCCTGGGCTGTGGATTGCTTGATTCAATCTCTTGGAGACTTGGACAAGACCTTATGGAACTTTTGGATTTTCCCTGTGACAAATCCCTCCGGCTGGCAATATCAATCCCGCCTGAATGGAAATAAGGCCGGAATCAATTGGCGAGTGGGGGAACGAGAGACACCTGAACTGTCTCTGATTTTTAGAAATTCTCCAAGCAAGGTGACACTGTTCTGTGATGTGCATGGTGATGCTGATAAATCTGTAGCATATGCGTATGAGCGCAAAGTTCCAGGCGGGGATTCATTAGCGAGACTAGCTCTTACATCAGCTTCCAGCTACTTTGAAATTGAGAAAGCCAAGAAGGTGTATGGAGAACCCTGTAAGGGAGGAGTCGTATCAAGTGGAAAAGAGGGAACGCTCGAAGAATTCTTTTTCGAGCAAAAGGGTGCAATCTACTCTATCACATTGGAAATCCCAGGTCGAGTCCTGGGGACGGGAGTGAATCGAATCGCTGGAGGTGCAAGGTTGATTACTTCAACTCTCAGTAACCTTGAGATGGCATCAGGTGTGGGAACAAAGCCGAAGAAAGAGGAAGATAGGAAAATTTTACTGGATAATGGTGGGTCTCTATCAAAAGTCGAGTCCCACCCCGAAGCGCAACCAAACCCAACAGAAGGGAGAGCAAAAAGATGAGCGACCAGATGGCTGATAAAAAGGAAGCGGAAGTTGAACAGCAAAAAACTGCTGAACAGCAGGCTCAGGAAGAACAACAGGAGCGGTTATGGGGCTTGACTATTTTGGTAGACCCTGCAACGTGGGAAGTAGTGCTATCCCCAAACAAAAATGTGACCAAGCAGGGGCAGCTAGATGCCATGCTTGAACTTGCCCGAAAGCAAATTGAAGTCAACACGCTTGCAAAGGTTGTTGCCTCAATCACGTCTCAGGTGGTGGCCGGAAACAAGCCGAAGGGATTATTCAAGCGATAAGGAGCCTTCAATGCCATGTTCTGCTCGGATGCGTCGGCAATTTGTCATTGTGAAACAACAAGTCGATGAACTCAAAAGGATTGACTCTAATCCTGAGAAAGAAAAGCAAACGCGGCGAGATGTTGATGACCTTTATGCTCGTACCGTTACTAAATTAGAGGAGCACGAAAAGGAACTCGCTCGACTGAAAAAGCGATTGGAAGATGCTACATCCGAACTAGAGCGACAGCAACTCCTCAAGGAAATCGACGAACTGGAGAAAGAGTTAGAAGAATTCAAGGATATACTGGAAAAGTTACAAGAGTTCATAGTTGACCTACAGCGCCGCACGTTATTTACTCCTCAACAACAAGATGAGTAATGAAAATAACTCTAACTGACAAAGAACTGCGCCATACCCTTGACCTATCTTCCGAGGAAATAATTGCTCTCATTCGATACCAAAATCCCAAACCCTCGAAGGGCGAATTTGAGATTGTCTCGCCATGCTTGCTCATTGTGGGAGACAAAAAATTCCAAGTGGACATTCTCAATGTGGAGAGCCAAGCGGAGGTTGGGCTTGAATCTGACGACATACTAGAAAGGCTTAGAGTTTATGAGAGTAGTGGAGAATTCCCGTCGGAAGCGAAGCAACCTAAAAAAGACGTATCACCATTCGTCCTAACTGTGGAGCTTCCTTCGCCTTTGTTTGAAGCCCTCTCAAATAATCAAGAACTCATAGTCCTATTTAGAGTTAGGAATATCCCCTCCTACGTGAAAACAGACAAAGCCAAAGTAGATTTCAACCTTGAGGAGTCTCTGAAAACGGGCTACAAGCCAAGTCTCGTCATTAAAGTAGACAAAGTAAAACCCATTGCTGACCTTCTGAAAGCCCAAATATCGGAATCCCAATTCCAAGAGGTATTCATAGAGGGAAACTCTGATGAATTTTTCAATAATGAGGGCAGACCACTAGATGAACTGGTTGGTCTCATTGGAATCAAGAGGATGAAAGAAGAAACCGATGTCGCCTTGCGAACAAGAGTCAAAAACTACCTGAAGTTAAGACTCGACCAACTCAGCAAGGTGGATGACGCCCAACTCCAAGGGCTTCTCACTGAGGAGGAAGAGAAGGCCAGGATTGAGCGGAAACTGGCCGAAGCAGAGAAAAGAATGAAGAAAAAGAAGCAGAAGGAAAAGGAATAATGGCATACAAAGCCTTACTGTGGACGTTAGGCACTATGATTGTATTGAGAATAATCTCTTTCCTAATAGTGGCAAGCTGATGAGTGAGTGCGTTCATTTTGTCTCACCTGTTGAAGATTGTGTTGTCTGTACGGGGTTGGGTGACTGTATCTTCGGGTGTGTTTCCTGTCAAGCAGGAACTTGGCACGATAAGCAGGGCGATTGCCTACGGTGTTTGAAAAATGCGGCGACCAAATCTTGAAATAGTTTTGTTTGTATAAAGAACAAAAAATGAACTCTACTCAAGCTCTACTAAAGTATAAATCTAAAAGTGATAAGGAACTAAAGGATATTAGTCTAGATTATTACAACAGATATGGTACAACTCGCTATTGGTTTAAGTGTCCTAAATGCTGTAGGTGTGGGTCTATTCATTTTAGTCAAGCGCGTGGTATAAGCCCGATTGAGTGCAAATGTGGCTGGGCGGCTCATGGCCTTGTAGCGCCGTCTAGATCATGGTTTGAAGATTCCAATAAATGTTTTAGAGAGAGTTTTCAGATTGCAGAGGGGCAATGTCTAGATATTTGATCTGTTCCGATATTCATCTTAATCTTAATCGTCGCTTTGATGATACGGTGGCGGCGCTCAATCAGATTACTAAAATCGTTGAGGATAATAATGTACAGAATGTTCTTATCCTGGGCGATGTGTATACTTCGCGCCGTCCGACCTCAAAGGAGCGAGAGGCATTTCAAACGTGGGTGCAAGATTTACTGATGATGACTTATCTGCGGAATCAGATGGATGAAGAATCTATCGTGATTCTTAGGGGCAACCATGATGAAAGCCCCGATGGAAGCCATAGCTTTACGGAATTCACAGCATTGGACTTCCCTGGGGTTAGGGTATTATCAAATCCTACTATATGGCGGGGCTATTTCTTGGGACACCTTTTACTCAAGGGGGCAAAACTCCCAAACGGGGCTGTGATACCTGAAGGCTATCCAGATAAAGAAATGACCGCCGAAGTGTTGATAGCAAAATATCCAAACTGTAAAGCGTATCTCTTGGGCGACATTCATCAATACTCCGTTCTTCAACTAAATCCTTTTATGGCATATTGTGGTGGTGTAGAGCATGAGAACTTTGGGGAACGTGGAATTGAGAAGGGTGTTATTCTTATCCATGATGAAGTTCCTACGCCCGTACACTGGAAGTTCATCCCAATTAAGACCCGAAAAATGCGGCAATATGACCTTTACTTTAGTAAGGTAAACTCAGTCGCGGGGTATTTTCAATGAGTGCAAAAAAGAATCGCCGAGAATGTAATAAAGAGTATTATGATTCTCATAAACAGGAGAGGTTGCAACTTAATCGTGAATGGCGTAAAACCCATAAAGCGGAACTTAGTCGGTCTGCTAAGAGATTTTATTACTCTCCAAAAGGAGCTTTTTCAAACTATAAATCAGTGGCTAAAAAGAAAGGGCTGAGTTGGGAACTTTCCTTTGAACAGTTCATGTCCTTTTGGCAACAGCCCTGCTTTTACTGCGGCGTTGCAATTGAGACAATTGGTTTGGATAGAATTGATAGTGAAAAAGGCTATGTGGTGGGAAATCTGCTTCCCTGTTGTTGGATTGATAATCGTGCGAAAGGAACTTTGTCTTTTGACGGGTATTTAACCCATTGTAGACGACTTGCTACTCATTTGCAGAGGTCTACATGAGTCAATACAATTTGTTACAGATGCGGGAACTAGTTGATGAGTATACCGATGCTATAGTAAAAGTAGTCCTGCATGGAACTAAAGAGGATTTGAGTAAAGTATCAGAGCAAAATGTACGCCAAATCTTCAAGGAAGCAAAAGAGCTTGTCATAGCCTACGATGTTCAAAAAGAATCTGTAGCGCGGGATAGGGAAGTGAACGAAAGCATTAGTCCTATTTCGGCCCTAGAAAAATATGTAGGAGTTCTCCAACTATCGAGTGAAGAAAAAGCCGAAGTCTTGAGATTGGGGAAGGAGATAATGAGAGATGCCGACACTCCAGGGTGAAAATCGTATACTTTATCAATGGTTTGGAACCTTCATTACGCAGTATGATGTAATGAATCTTATTGGCCCTATCAGGGTGGCATATACATATCTTATTTCAAATCGTATAAAGGATATAAGTTGGCAACTTGGAGAAAATTTAGTGCAAAGACAAAATTATCTTCACGGCATAACTGAGGTTCGATTGATTGAAAATAATTATTATGGCATAGACCTGCTTATCCAAATGCTTATCCAACCATTTGCGGAACAGCCTGTTGGAGAAGATGTGGGCTATTGGACAGCGAAATTTGCCGAGCGGTTGATGTTTGACTTGATGGCTTACGTAGGAAAGCAGATTCCCCCTATCGAGATTTCCCGTACTGAACTTGGATTGAGTCCGGCTGAATTGGCGGGTAAAGAAGTCAAAAAATTCAATGAACAACAAATGATGCCAAAGCCGGAACCTATTAAGTGGAAGATAATCAACAAAGGAAAAATATAAACATGGAACTGAAACCTGTGGTAGCGACATTCCTCCTATTCGTAGGGCTGTTTTTCCTTGTGACTACAGTTCTCTGGATTCTCTGGAATCTAGTGATGCCCCAATTAGGGATTGTAAAACTAGGATACTGGACATTCGTTGGTCTATATCTTTTAGTGCGGGGATTGATGTCGGATATGACGAGGGCCGGAAAGGGCGAATGACAATAATCTTGGTGGTTGCAGGCTTAATTATCCTTGGCGGAGGAATCTATCAAGGGGATGCTGTCTCAATGATTGCTGGAACTATTTGCCTTGTCTTAAGCTCCTTGGGTAACAGATGATACTGATGGCGGGGGACGTGATGCTCTGTCGTGGGCGGAGGTTCAGACATAAAATATCCCGTCGGCTATTAAGGATGGAGTGGAACCATCTACTGTTGATGGCAACCCCAACAAAAACTCTTGAGTTGACTTGGGAACAGGGAGTACGGTACGGAAACATCTCGGAATATGAGGGGAGGCAGATTGTGGTATTGCGTCCAGTACAACTCGATTTGCTTACATACACGGCATTGGACTCTGCACTCAAAAACTATGAATCTGTCAATTTTGATTGGATGAAATTCCTATTCCAGTGTCTTCGGATTATACCCGTAAACAGGAAAGGGTTTGCGCTTTGTGATGAATTTGCAGGGATGGTATACAAGAAGGCATTTCTCGATGTCAACTTCAGGAGCATAATGGAAAACGATTTGGGAAGCCAGTCCTACAGAAATGGAAACTGCCTCTTCGAGAAAATTGTGGATTACAGATATGCGCCTTGATAGGATTTCCATAAACCACTTTTTGAGTCACAGAAATACTATTCTTGATTTGAATGGTAGAAATCTTATTTGTGTTATTGGGGAAAATGGGTCAGGGAAATCTTCTGGGATAAAAGACGCATTGACATGGTGCATATGGGGAAAAGCGAGAGGTAGTGGCGATGAGTTGATTATGAATGGCGAGGATGACTGTGGCATTGACATAGACATTACCATTGGAGTAGATGCCTACAAGATTTATCGAACGAGAGAGCGGAGCAAAAAAACAACTTTGAGTTTTTGGAAAACCACAGACAGCGGCCATTCTGGTGAATCATTAGTTGGCGCAACCATAGCCGAAACCCAAGAGAAAATTAACAAACTCTTGGGGATGGACTATGAGACATTTGTTAATAGCTCGTGTTTGGAGCAAGGCCGAGCCAATAGTTTTACATCCTTGACCCCGAAAGAAGCCAAAACCTTGCTAATGAAAATTCTACAACTCGATGCCTACGAAATCTACAAGGAACGAACGAAAGCCAAATCACTTACCCTCTCTGCTCAACTCTATGTGGTAGATAGCGAACTAGGGTCTATTGAAACTCAGTTGAAAAGCCGACTGGATGATAATTTGAAAGAGTGGGAGTACAAGAGAGAGGTAGACTTAACGGAATCACGAATTGAAAAGGGCGTTGATGCAAGAGCGTTCTTTATGAAAGAACAGGACAGGCTCAATGAAACGTACAGAAGGCTCAGTAGTGAACGAGGAGAACTAACAGGCCAATTTACTTCCCTATCTAATCAGATAACTAAAACCTCTGCCAAAATTAAGGTGATTGAGGAAAATGCACTTCAATGTCCTCTATGTAAGTCCAGTCTCACGGAAGATGCCCATGCTAAAATCCTTCAAGAGTTCAATGATATGCAGGAACGCGATACAAAAAAGCGCGTTACACTTATGCAGGAACTTGATGGGATAGAGAGAGAAATGACGAAAGTTTGGAATGAACGAATGAAGCTCGATAGTGCTGTCAACTTGCTCCAAGTAGAACTAGAAACTCTTTCTCAAAAAGCCATGACTCTTCGAGAACAATTTGGAGCCACAAAAGCGAGAGCGCAGGTCGTGGACGACTTGACAGGAAGGAAAGATGTATTGATTGAGCAGAAGAAAACTCTTGAAATCGAGGTATATAGATATCAAACACTAGAAAAAGCATTTTCCTACAACGGAATTCCTGCCTTGATAGTGGACAACGTACTTCCCGAAATTGAACAATCAGCCAACGACATTCTTTATCAGCTTTCAGATGGACGATTCCGAGTTGAACTTTCGACCCAACGGGAACTGAAAACAGGCGGGACGACTGAAACTCTCGAAATCAAAATAAAATCCTTGACAAACCAACAATCGTATGGTACAATAGATAGTGAGAAGGTCTACAAGGTACTCTCCGGTGGTGAAGCCTACCGAGTGGATTTAAGCCTACGAATTGCGCTGTCCAGACTGTTAGCCCGACGAAATAACTTCCGCGTAAGCACTCTGATAATCGACGAAGGCTTAGGGTCGTTAGATGCAGAAGGGCGGGATAGATTCGTGCGACTGATGGAAACCCTGAAGGGAGAGTTTGAACGGATAATCGTCATAACTCATACAGACTCAGCAGACTCATTCCGAAACGTGCTGAGAGTGACTAAGGAAAAAGGAGAAAGCAAAATTCAATGGCAAATGTAGAGAAACCAAAAATTTTGTTTTACGACATCGAGACTTCACCGCTCTTAGCCTACGTTTGGCGATTGGGGGAGCAAGTTGTTGGTCATTACCAACTCGCCAAGCAGGGCCGCGCTTACGGTATAATCTGCGTAAGTTACGCTTGGGACGACGGGCGACCTGCTAAGACGATTGATTGGGGATATAAAGCTCAGGATACGGCTAAAGTAATTTTGGAGTTCGATAAGGTTATTAAACAGGCCGATGTTGCTATTGGAAAAAACTCAGACCGCTTTGACATAAAGCACTTGGCGACTCAACGGATGCTCAATGGTTTGCCCCCCCTACCAGAGTGGGTAGGGCGTACAGACGACCTTGAAAAGCAAATGCGAAAACATTTTACTTTTCCTTCGTATTCGCTGGACTATCTATCAAAGGAAGTTGGCTTAGGGGGCAAAATGAAGATGGAGTTCGAGGATTGGGTTTCGATTGTAGAGAGAACAAGTAAAGCTAGTTTTGAAAAGATGAAACTCTACAATAGAAAAGATGTTCTTGATACTAGAACGCTTTGGAATAAGCTCCAACCATATATTACGCCTAAGTTTAATCAGGCGACCTTCTACGGGGATTTCCGCTGTACAAATTGTGGAAGCCAAGATTTGAAAAAGGACGGTATCCGGCATACTGGTAAGACCTCTTACCAAGTTTTCTTCTGTAAGGGACATAATGGCTATGCTGGCCGCATGGTAATCCCTAGTACCGAAAAACGAATTGGGAACTAGATGAACAAACTTATCCTCATCCCTCAAGAGTCGATGGTTAATGCTCTTGGTTATTCGGCTGGCTATGGAATAGTGCGATTCCAACGAGAGAATGAGGGGAAAATCATTAGTGAGCGCCTCGTCAAGAATATTGCGTTGTGGGACGCGCTCCGAGCGAAGAGAAAAAGTAGCAGGCAAGCGAAACTAATCAAAAAGGTGATGAGGGCGGGATGACCGAGACAGTAGTATTCACTGTGATTATTGTGCTATTGGTGGCTGTACTCCTTGTGAACTCATAGAGGGAAGAATGAAAATTACTCAACTGATTCCCGAAACAACAGGATGGGTCGCTACATACAAAATCAAGAACGATGAAAACGCTGAGCTACAGTTTATCGCTATTCTTGGTTGGGGATTAACAGATGGTGGAGAAGTGGTTGCCCTCGTTCCCTCAACAGATGGGAAAGCAGTATTCAGTCAATTCTATACAGGCATGGATGGGGAACTGACATTCAATAGTCTAATGTGTGGGTGTGGACACGATGAGGATGGAGGAGAGTAAGGTGCCTTACATCAAACCTGAGCTAAGAAAATTGGTTGATGAGCCGTTAATGAATCTCATTGAACGGGTGGCTTGGAGTCTGCCTTTAATGGATGATGACCAGAAGGCAGGGACATTGAACTACCTTATTACAAAACTCATACTAGCCCTCTATCCTAAAGAGCTATCGAGATATCGTCACCACAACGAGGTGATAGGAGTATTGGAAAGTGCAAAGCAAGAATACTATCGGAGGCTCGTCGCCCCCTACGAGGACAAAAAGATTGAAGAGTCTGGAGATGTATACTGATGAACTGGATAGGATTTATACTCTGTTTTGCGATGTCCACTATTTTATACACTGTTCATGTAACTTATCTGACTTGGCAGTTTTGGGTATTGGCTATCTTGGTTGCGGCGTTTGCGGCAATAGGAGTAGAGAGATGAGCAATGTAGCGGTCGTGACTGTATGGATTCTGATTGCTGTGGTTTTTTCTGCACACCCCTCCACAACGGTAGTCCATGATTTTAATTCTAAACAGTCCTGTGAAAGAGCGTTAGCAGCCCTAGAAGAGAAATGGGTTGGCACAGACGGAATCTGTATTCCCCAGGAGAGAGACGAATGAGACTGATTAAGAAAATCGCGTACCGCCTCGGAAAGTGGATGAGTGCAACGGGCAGGAACCTGCGTGATTGGAGTAGCCGATGACCATGACATTACTGTTTGGAATCCTGAGTATTATGGTGTTTATCCTGTTGGTGCGAAGGCGATAAATGCCACCTAAACGGAAGTGCTACTTGGCCGGAGCTATTCAGGATGCCAAAGATGGGGGAGCCGCTTGGAGATTGAATATTACTCCCAAACTTGAGGCGATGGGTATAGTGGTACTTGACCCCTGTAAGTCAGAAGCGAACATGGGTGAAAATGGCGACATCGTTGAAACCAAAGAAATGCTCGAAGGCTGGATAGCAAGTGGCAATATGGAATTGTTTGATAGGCACATGGATAGAGTAATTGAAGATGATATACGTGCTGTTACGGAGAGTGACTTCATCATCTGTCTTGTAGATTTGGATTATGCACATGGCGGGACGTGGTGCGAGCTTTGGGAGGCTGTGTGGCATTGTAAGAATCCAGTGTATGTCGTCTGTTATGGGCCAAAGTCAAAATGGAATCATTGGATGTTGAGAGTTGTTCGTAAGGGTGGGCAGATATTTGAAAATTTTGGACAGTTGATGGATTTCCTTGAAGAAAAGTATTCGGCGAAGGTGAAGAAATGACCAGGAGAGTTTTCATATTGCAGAGCGTTAAGAATGATTACGTCTGTGGTCGGATTAAAACTCGTCTGGATGTGAAACGGGCAGTTAAAAAGTATTGGAGGCTGTTTGATAATGTGGAGAGGGCGAAGAAATGAAATCCACTGACCATCACATGAAAACATGGCCGACTAACATTCGATTTGACAGAGGTGGATTGGTAGAACGAATTTGCCCTCATGGTATCGGGCATCCTGACCCTGACTCTCTTCGTCAGATGAAGAACGATAATGGTACGCATGGTTGTGATAGATGTTGTCTATTGCCGGAGAAGAAATGACTCTCCTCGGTGTTATTGCAATTCTTTTTTTGGCGGGGTTTTTGGAAAACTCTGTCAATGCGTGGCAGGTGCGCTCTATGTCACACGGACGAACGCTCCAAAGTTTTATGAGTGCTTCAGCCTATGTGATGGTCTGGTTTACCGCGCTACGATTTGTAGTGGAGAACCTTCAAAATTGGTGGATAGCCTCGTTCTATGCCCTGGGTTCAGGATGTGGTTCAGCCTGTCTTGTGATGTGGTCAAAGTATCGAGCCTCCCGAAAATGACACTCAGATACTTTTTTAACACCTGGATTCCTATATTTGTGATGTCTCTCCTAATGAATTTGGGACTCTACTTTTGGATGGGCAATCATTCACTAGGGCCATTCCGCGTGGCACAGTACATCAATATTATGGATAATTCAATCAATGACCTCCGCTACATTCTTCTAACATCAAACCCTAACGCAAATCACTATCTTGATACAACGATTGATGAGATAGACCTATCAACCCTGTTAGACTTTGCTCGGTATCATTGGATTTACAAGAATGATGCCCCTCTCTGGGATGTTGCAAACCCGCCAGTCGTGGCCTATTTATATTTGACGGGCGACTGTGATGACTACGCGAGAATGGCGGCATACATGGCTCACCGTCGGGGCCATAAAACATTCTATGTTACGATGTCTGATGCTGTTTCATCAGGTCATGCGGTTGCTGTGTACTATGATGACTCTATAAAAAGAAGCTTTCTCGTAGACGTCAACACGGCGCATAGCATCCCTAGTGATGGGTTTGATATGTGGAGAGATACGGTTACTCTTGTCCATGACCTCTACCCCAACTACGTCTACATTAGCATGAGAACGTGGGACGCCCGAAAAGTGGTGCTCGTAAAGAGTGTAAAAAAGGAAGGACACATATGAAGCTTATGACGAAAATCAGTTTCGTATTCGGTATTTCCGCAATCTTATTACTTGGACAGGTATTTATCGCCGCGAATCAAAGGTTTTCAACCAAGTTGATGGCAGAAGAAGTTGCAAGAAAAACTTTGCCATCAATTGTCCGAATAGGAATTGCCCACTCTGGAAATTCAACCATAACGACGGTGGGAACAGGTGTAGTGGTAAGGTCGGATGGATATATCCTAACCGCTAAACACAATATTTCAATATCGGCTCACGTTTTTATCAAAGCAAGCAATGGTGAGCAGTACGTGGTAGGATATATGATATCAGATGCTCAACGGGACTTGGCGTTGCTCAAGGTAGACACCAATGAACACGGACTTCCTGCAATTAAACTAGGAGGGAGCGATATTCAGGTAGGAGAGGAAGTATTAGCTTTGGGATTTCCGGCAACAGACATGGTAGGTGGACTTCCAGCCAGCGTTTCTCATGGCATTATAAGTGGTGTTCAAAGAACAGTAGAAGAACCGCTTGATGGAGCTTCAGAGAAGGTTGTCCCACCGACAAAAACGCATGAGGAATTGTGGCAATCAAAATTCTCGAACAACGAATTGGAGCTTTTGTTTGGCTCCCCAAAAGCATACTCACCATATATGCTTCAAATGGATACACCTGTCAATCCTGGTTCGAGTGGTGGCGCAGTAGTAAATATGCAGGGACAACTCATTGGAATTGTCCACTCCATGATTACAAAGTCTGGGGGAAGCAATGGAATTAACTTTGCGATTCCAATTGATGAGGCCATCACTATCTTAGGAACAATGATTCCACGTAAGGGGGACTAATGGAAACAGTGACAATTAAAAAACTCAGTAACGGCTTCGTGGTTGAGTCTGACACAGCGAAAGCAAACAATGAGGGGCGACACTGTGCAAACATGAAGGGCGTTGTCGCAGAATTGTATAGAGTATTTGAAGGTACAGTCAAAGTAACTGACGACCAGAAAGATGCCGTCATTGGATTGCTGACGGAGGAGCCAGGAGCACAAAAAGCGTGATGAAAGAAGAAGGCGGCAGAAAGCGCGTTAAAGTCAGAAAGAGTTGGATAAGAAACCCCGTAGAGAAAGTGGTAGTGGATAAGGACGTGGACGATGATTTCAACCCCCGCCAATTAAAGGACGAGGCTTTAGAGGAACATGAAAAATCAAAGGAAAAAGAAACGGAGCGGTAGTTGGAAGGCAGTATCAGTTGGAACAAATGAACGCTGTATCTGGACGCCATATAGATTGGACTCAACTGGAACTCTTCTCGCTAACCGACGAACCCTTCTTTCCTACATTCAAACGTCCCTAGCACTTGTCGTGTCTGGACTTTCCCTAGTGAACTTCTTTAGGAGCAATCCTATCTTCTTGTATTTTGGATGGGGATTGATTCCTGTAGGACTCTTCACGCTCGGAGCAGGTTTTGTCCACCACTCCCGAATCAAAAAGTATGTCCTCAATGAATTGAGGAAGGAGCCAAAATGAACGAAAAAGAAAAAACTTCAGATATTACAAAGGATGGGTGGATTGAAATTGGCTTTCAGAGTAGGATAACTTCACTTGATGAACGACTAATTTCTGCTCATCTCGGATGCAAATTTGAAGAAGTTACTACTTTGGGTGTGACGCTTCCTCTGTATAAACAAACCATATGTCGAGTGGTGCTGGAAGAATTCCTAGTTGACCGAGGGTATATCACTGTAGGTCGATACAGTTGGGGAGAAACTAGGTCAATCTTCGTATACGAAACGATTGAAATAGACGTAGACAAGTCTAAGGATATACCCGACTATGGTTATTTGTTCCTCAGACATGGAAGCCTGAATCCGATTATAGTTGAGGTACAATCTTACGGCCAGGGCAATTATAGAATATCGGTCTTTTGGGAGGCAAGTAAAAAGTTCAGTGGGGTAAAATTTATTGAATCTTTAATGACTTACGCCTCTGAACACAACATCCTTAGAGGAAAAATTATCACATCCCATATGAAGTTTGTTAAGGTATCGTCTTTACACCGATGGGATTCAGTAATTCTACCTGCCGATATAACCAAGGAAATTCGTGACAACATTGAACTTCTCATCAACAATGTTGAGGTCTACAGAAAGAATAACTTAGTATTCAAGAGAGGGTTAATCTTGAAGGGAGTCCCAGGAACAGGAAAGACGATGATTCTTAAGACTATATGCAATGAACTGAAAGGGACGACTGTTATTTGGGTTACACCAGGAGACTTGAGAGATGTGAATGAGGTAAAGCAATTAGGCAATATGGCTAGAGAACTATCGCCATCAATCCTAATGCTCGAAGACCTTGACCTTTATGGAGGGCATAGGGAGTTGGGGAACCGAGCTATACTAGGCGAACTGATGAATCAGCTTGATGGGCTGGTAGAAAACGAATTCGTGATTGTAATTGCAACTACCAATCGAGCAGACGAGGTAGAGGAGGCGCTTAGAAATCGCCCAGGACGTTTTGATAAGGTAATTGACATTGCTCCTCCCGATAAAGAATGTCGAATAAGAATGTTAGACTCGTTCCTCGTTCCTACGATTGAAGTAACCAGAAGAGAGGAGCTTATTGAGGCTCTCTCAGAATTGACAGAAGGTTTAACTGGAGCACATATCAAGGAGCTAGTAAATCTTGCTGTAATTTCAGCGATTGATGAGAAGTCTCTTTCGGAGAATCAAGTACCACAACTAAAAGCAAAGCACTTCAAGCGCAATATCAAGAACGTGAGGGGAAAGGATATCAAACCTACAGGATTCCACTCCGACTCCTCAGAACCAATCCGGCCTAGAACTATTATGGACGATATATTCAACGATGATTAACAATGGAACCCCAGACAAAGAGAAAAATCTCAACTCAAATAGCAGAGTTCGTACAGGATAACGCCGACGAAATCAACTCTGAGAGCTTCAATATACTTGAATTTATAATCCAAAGCGGGAAGCTGACAGGGATGAGGTCAAAGCGATTCATCAAGAACTCAACAAAATAATCTAATCTATCCGGCGTAAAGGAGACAACGAGGATAGCTCACTAGAAATGTGGGCTGTCCTCTAATTTTTACATGGCGAACCAACCAAAAAAGATAAAACCAGAACGACCAGATGATAGTCTGCCCCCAGACCAGTTACAGGCGAAGTGGGATGAATACCTGGACTACCATGTAGGAAAGCCAGGGAACAGGCCGAGCAAAGAAGTCTTGGTCAATCCACTTCTCTTTGATTGGCTACTCGAAGCTATCAAGTATGAGGCTCCTGAACCACTTGAGGACAGCCCCAGAAAAATCCTGTACCTAGAAGTGCTGAAGGAAACATTAGAAGAATTGCCCCTAATCAATAGGGACATCCTCAAAAGGTACTTTGGGATAGAATGGGACGAGCCTCAAACACAAGACAGGATAGCCGAAGAAATGGGGTTGACTCAATCAAATATCTCCCTGAGAATCAAGTTTGGGAAGCGAGACCTCGCCAAACTGATGAGAGAAAAACTTTCTGAAAGAGTGAAGAAAGAACTCCAAGGGTGAGATATAACTGATATAAAAATGTACTTAGGGGAGACACTTCGTTAATTTAATAAGGATACAGGACATGATAGAATCAATAGTGGGAATACGTTATAAAACCTGTGGAAAATGTATTTCTGCACTCCCATCAACCCTCGAATTCTATTATAGAGATAGAAAAACCAATGACAGTTTGACCTGTCTTTGTAAAAAGTGCTTTATTGAAGACCAGATGGATAAAGTTAAGAATTTCCCATACCCAGGCGTCTCTAAACAATGTAGTGGATGTCACAGATTCTTCCCCGCTACACTGGAATTTTTCAATCTAAGGAACTCTGGAAAATTCGGTTTATGCGAAAAATGCAGGGATTGTAAATCCGAGGAATCAAAATTCTACTATAAAAATAATCCTGTGGCGAGGCGTCAATATCATTTGCTAAATAAGTACGGCCTAACCCAAAGTGACTATCAAATTATTTTTGACCGTCAGGGTGGAAATTGTGCAATTTGTGGGATAAACCAATCGAACTTATCCAAGCCCCTTTTCATTGACCACAACCACCTAACTGGACAGAGAAGAGGATTATTGTGTAACCCCTGTAATATTATGGTTGGAATGGCAAAAGACAATTATAGTATTTTGATGAGAGCCGCCGAATACCTAAAAGCCCAAGACATAACATAATGGATACAGAAAACCAGGCTCCGGCTCAACAGGAACCACAAAAAGAGCCAGTCAAAGAAGAATTCAAACCACATACCCCAGAATATATTAAAGAGATGTCTGAGGATGAGCGTGTGGAACTTATGAGAGAAATAGGGGCAGAGGGGGGCAAGACTACCCAAATCAAGCGACTTGAAGCGAGTGAAGCGAGTCGAGAGGTAGAGAAAGAGATTGTTGCTAAGATGGCGGCAATCAAGGTGGAGAAGGGCGTAACTGAGCTAGACGACAAAATAGTATGGCTCTCCGAGGCAATCAAGATACTTCAAAGCTATGGACAAGCTACAAGAGTCAGCAATTTAGACAAAGTTCTAGTATCCCTGGTGGAAACTAAAACCAAAGTTCAACTGATGCTTGAAGGTCAAGTAATGACAGATACAATTTGGGCAGGAGTGGTGGAGATTATCCAGACAAATGTGACGGACGAAACTATTAAGCAGACTCTACTAACCAAAACCCATGATTATTTGAGTGCGCTAATCAAAGAAGCGTTAGCAACAAAGGGAATCAAATAGTAGATGGCGACACCTACACCGTTACCTCCGTTTCAGGTGATTGGGGGTGATGGGTCTACGTGGGAAGAAATCCCTATCTCATCGGCAGAATTCTTCAAGACATTCCTGAACGAACCTTTGTTTCCCTTACAGCAAGAATTCATGGACGCCATGCTAGGGACTGACCCCTTGAAGTGGGACACGACTTATCAGGAAGGGCTGGCGCTTTGGGGTAAAGGGTCGGGCAAGGATAGAACTGCCGCTAAGTGTCTACTGTATTGTGCTTATGTCCTGCTGTGTATGAAAAGTCCTCAATCATTTCTGGGGAAGCCACCAACCGATAAAATCGAAATGGTGAATGTATGCATCAATGCCAGGCTTGCTAATACCGTCTTCTTCAAATACTTCACATCATTGGTTCGGGCTACTAAGAATCCCAAGACAGGTAAAAACTGGTTTGTAGAAAAAGGGATGAACCTCAGTCGAGACATCAAGAAACGAGAGGTGGAGTTTCCTAAAAGTATTACGGCGTTCTCATTAGACAGTGAGGAATACACGGCAGAAGGGTATAATGTCCTCATTGCTATCTTTGATGAGATTGCGGGGTTCGACGTAAAAACGGCTGACCAACTCTACAAAGCCTTATATTCATCGGCCCTATCTCGATACCCAAAGCACATGAAAATCATCCTGCTCTCGTACAAGCGAAGCGACGATGACTACATGATGAAACGGTTTGAAATCTCGAAGCAAGACCCGACGGTATTCAGACATGGCCCATTTGCTACATGGGAAGTCAACCTAAATCAGAAGGAATCCGACTTCGCCCAGGCGTACATTAACGACCCAGAGACTTCCGAACGAACATATCAATGTATTGGGGAGACGAATGAGGGTGGATTCATTAAGCACAAGAGCCGAATCTCTCATGTAATAAATGCCAGCCTCGTAGAAAATCCCATCCTGGGCGACATTATTGCGACAAATGACTTGGGGAGTTTGAGATTCAAAGATTGGTTCAAACCTATTCCATTCGCAGAATACTTCATTCATGTTGACCTCGCCAAAGGACAAGAAGGCGGTGACAAGTGTGGGTTCGCCATGTGCCACTACGACAAGAACATGGTGGTGGATATCCCAGAGAGCTATATTGAAGCACTCCTTGAAGACCATAAAGGCGTTTTGAAACGAGAAGACATCTTAGCGCAAATCGGACAAAAGAGGGTAGGGGTCGTACTTGACCTCGTTCTCCAAATTAGTGCGCCAGCCAAAACAGAAATAATGTTTGAGGATATCAGGACACTGATTGACCGCCTCCGCAGACTCAATAAATTTCCCATCTACAAAGTGACGTATGACCAGTTTCAAAGTTTTGACAGCATTGCCCTTCTTAAAAAAGCCGGTGTCAACGCCGATGAGCAATCCGTAGACAAAGATGACCGAGCCTACAAGACATTGAAGAAGCTTATTTATGAGGGACTTCTCAAATCTTACCAACATAAGATTCTGGTACGTGAACTTGAAGGATTGATTGTGACAAAGACGGGGAAAGTAGACCATCCTGTAGGCTCGACCAAGCGATACATGGAAGAGGACAAAATTGATAGGGGGAGTAAAGACGTGGCCGATGCAGTAGCCGGAGCGGTAGCCCTGGCGATTGACCGAGGTAAGGGCGGGTTCAGCTTTGGGCCATCGACGAAGACGGGAAGCGTAGGTGCTAGACCGAATACTTCCCCAGGATTCCAGAATCCCGCTCAGACAGAACAGGAAAAGCTTGTTCGATATGGCGAGAAACCTATTTGGGGACATCCTGCAAAATAATGAGCAATATGATAGCGAAGACTGTGCCTGTGATTATCCTATTCTATTCCCAACAATATATTTCATTTGATTCAGATGCGGCGGGTTTTGCCGAAATCAAAGTCCTAACGGCAATTGATAGATTAAGTGACGAGTATTTTCTAGGAACTTTGGTCACAACACACAATGATATTTTTGAGTTTAGCGGTGTAAAGCGTGTAACAGTAAGTGTTAAAGGGGTCGAAAAGAAACTCTTGCCTAAAGGGTTTAATCCCCCACCGTCACTAATTGATAGTGTTAATTACATATCTTACATGATTGGATGGGATGATAGAAAAGTAGAGGCATCACCATCACCATTCCGAAAGCCAAAAGCCCAAGCTCCACCCGTCAAATGGAAAATCATCAACAAGGGAAAGCTAGTCATAACATGAGCCACAAAGACAAAGTGAAAACGACTTATTCATACTCTGCCAAGAGCTTCTTTTGTGAAGCCTGTGGTGGGACACGACTTTCCACTAACACTACTATCCGAATCTACAAGAGTGGTCGAGAAGTCCAGGTTGACCATTGTGAGGTCTGCAAGTATGAACAGACAACCGAATATTGGAGAGGCCCAACGGTTAGAATTCAAAACGGGAGTGATACAAATGGAAAATAATTGTAAGGATGGAGTGCATTGTTGGGTGTCCAGTTCTGTCATGTCATATAACACCTCTTCATTTGATGGAAAAGGACATGCCAACGGTGAGGAATACAGGACAGTTACCGAAACGAGATGGATGTGTAATCACTGTCCTGCCATTCACAAAGAGACAGAGACACGGACAACATGGACAAAGACTGTAGTTGAGGGAAGCATAACACAATGACCCAGGCTGAAATTATCTTCTACACTTTACTATTGACTGTCTTCATCCTCGGTTTGATTGGTGGAAGTTTGGGAACCAGTGTTTATATAATTGCCGTCCTGAACAACTCAGCAAAAATAGCGAGAGAGCGGTTTAACAAACTGATGGGCGCAGGGAGTTTTACAGGCCCAGGCGAAGACCAAGCAGATAATTGGAAGAAAGCCAAACGAGAACAAAGTAAGGACGATGACGAGTGGTTAAGAAAGCACCTCGGAGAGTAACGGATTCTGGATACGCGGGTGGATACCATAATGGAAACGAGACCGAGAGTAAGGCTAGGAGTAAGGGAAGCTCGACCTGTCTATGACCATTCGTGGAGAGACAAGAATGAACGCAAGGTCAAGGGATGGGACAGAGGAAAAAAGAAACGGGTGCTTTACATTCGTAGGGCATATGCTGAAAGTTTGACGTGGGATGACCACAAAACTATTCTCGCAAAGGCAGGAATAGATGTAGATGCAATGGATAGAAAAGCTAGGGGCAGGTTAGTCGGAGACAACCTGAAGCAATAATTTTAATCGAAAAAAGGGGACTATAAAAACAATGGCAACACCCGTTGAAAGAGGAGTGACAGTTCGAGCAGATGTCCTTTCCATTAGGAGAGTTCTAAACTCTCTCCCTGAATACAGGGGAGCACACTCGTACCAGGTACTTCCGATTGACTTAACCATTGGGGCGGCGGCTGGAACGAGCGCCGCAGGGGATAGTAAGTTTATTGCCCCAATCATGGGAAACATTTTTGGGAACAGCCCAACCAAAACACATAACTATCTGGGTGGAGTAATTGGTCACTACTCCCTGACCGGAACCCGCGCTACCACATATCCAGCAGGTGCGGTTCTCGCAGGCATCAGTGACGTGACCACGACAGCCGATGGTGCAGTTGTAGCCTACATTGATGGAGATAGTGGCATAACGAAGGCCAATGCCGCTTTCAAAGCTATGGCGAACAACAGCACACCAGGGTCAGGATTCGACTTCGGGGTTGACCTTCATGGGCCAGCACACGACGGATATCTTGACCTCGCAATCCTGAAGGCCGATGTCCGTATGTCCCACGAAGTTTGTATGCTAAGTGGTGCGGGCGTTCCGGTTGATGGAACGACTGGTGCTACCTATGCCGAGAAGGGTTCGCTTTATATTGACAGGTCGGCAGGCAAAGTCTACGTGAACGGTGGAACAAAAGCTGTTCCCGCGTGGAAGATTATCACATCAGCATAAAGTAGTACGACGATAATGTGCGAGAACAAGGAGGCGAGATAATATGATTATGAAGCTCTTAGTTATCGCGGCGATTGTAGTTGTAGCATATCTACTGTACAAAAAGCTACACGGTTAAAGTTTAGAAGGAGGGACACATAAAATATGTCAACAGCAGTTGAGCGTGGAACGACAACGAATAGTGACAAAGTGAAAGCTAGAACAACCAGTCTACGCCGAGTTCATCTTGTAGGTCGAACGTCTGACCCTGTGGGTGCTGTGGCTGGAGATATCTGGTATCGTTCTGACACTGATGCCTACCGTGTTATGACTGGCGCTGGCGTCAAGACGATTACTGTGTCATAACAATTAAGATACAAAGCCCGAAGTCTCTGAACCTATAAGTTACTGACTGGTGACTAGGGGGCGCAGGCCAGCGCGTAAGGGTAATCAGGAGTTGGTAACTCCGTAGCCAGTAACAATGAGAACGGGTCATAGTGATACTGAGACAAAACTTCAAAAGCTGACTCAAGCGCCCGAAAGGGAACCGCCGACGGGTAAAGCTCAGAAGAGCATAATGCCTTCAGCAATTGAAGTTGCCCTGAAAGTCTCGGACGCCAAATGGACTAGGGATTCCTGGTTGAACTGGCGGGGGCGTTGGTTGAAAGGGGAAGAGATGACGAAATCTGTTGAGTCAATTCGGGACGGGAAACAAATTAAACGAATTCTTGATGCTATTTACGCAGATGCAGAACGTCGCCCAAACGCTCTCCGCGACCCCTCAAAAGCGTGGAGCAAAGACGTTATCAAATTGTTCAGGAGGATAAATGCACCTAAGCGATAAATTCTTAGTAGCCTTCATCATTGGCTGGCTTCTGTTAGACGGAGCCTTTTGGTTGACCCGTCTGTGGGGATGGGCAATTCTGTGGCTAGGAATTTTCGGGATGGTAGGAATGATGGAAGCCATATCGAAAATCTACACGAATCATACAATCACTCAGCTATTCGGGCTTTATGTTAAGTCTAATCACTTGGCTGGCGGTGGGATGTTGTTGGGAATGTTAATTGTGTGGTTACTACTATTGATTCATCTCGCGTTGTAAAAGGAGTGATTATCCAACATGATTAAACAAGCGAAGGCCAATGATGTGACAGAGTACGTCTGTGATAACTGTGTAAAAGAAGCCGCAGGCAACGTCATTATTGTCTTCTATCCTACCGGACACATTGCCGACTCCGACAATGTACCGAGTCACTTCTGCTCGGACAAATGCCTTCGAGAATATACAGACAAACTTATCAAGAAATATGGAAACTGGAAGTCCACACCAATTATAGCAGAGAAGAAAGTCCGAACCTCTACCGAATGGCGAGAGGAAAAAGCTCGAAAGAACGCCTTGATGAATCCACCCCCAAAAGCTCGAACCTCCCCAAAGACCCCGAAGAGTAAGAAGCCGAAAACCCAAGAGCAGGAGAATGAATCAAATGAGTCTTAATGGGAGGGAACTCCAGAAGTATGTAGACCAGATGAGGGAGCTATTGTTTACCCTTGGAAAAGGTGGCCCTGGTAGTGGCCGACACCCCGAAGGCGGTACAGCTACACTCACCCAACATCCTGAGCGGGGCGAATTTGGAAGGGTCAGCGAAACATCAAATTTTAAGGAGTGGAAAGCTTCAAGTGGGGCAGGAGTTTTGCATGGTTGGCATCCTGACGGAACGCATACAATTCGAGAGCACGATAGCTCAGGAAAAGAAACTGATGCACAACATTTTGGAACGAGGGCTGAAGCTGCACAGCATCTTGCGAATAAATATGGAATTTACAAAGTTACGGATGGCGAAGATTCAATTAACCTCGCCAAATATATTACACATTCTAACGGCAAATATACTGTCCATTCTGAATCTGGCAAACCAATGGGAACCTATGGCTCTGAAGGCGAAGCCAAACACCGCCTCCAACAAATCGAATACTTCAAAACGCGAAAAGGTTTAATTGACGCCATTCGTGACCTCCTCTCGAAAAATGGGGGAACGGAAGAGGGTCTACCCCCAATCATCAGTACCAAAATTGGGGGAAGCAATGAACGACCCGTAATCTACGGGAAACAACCACAGTCAACCAGATTCCAGGGCAACACTGATGGGCGAGGCGTGAACAACATTGGTGGGGGGATTGGCCCAAACGGAGGCACATACAAGACATGAAGGTAAAACAGGTCGAAGGTAAGCCCTATGATGAACTCTTCCTTTATACTTATTTGCTTGACCTTCGCACCTCCCGTCAGGGCTGGAAATGTACTGTGTGTGCGCGACCGTGTAAATTGGGACGACTGATGGGATGGGCGGCACTCAAAGGGAGCTACCCACCCAAGATTGTATTCTGGGATTCATTCGCCTGCCGCGACCTTTTAGCACGACAAAATATCTTTAGAAGGAGCTACACCACAAATGTCTTTTAACACACTACGACTCACCGAGGAACAGGACAAGCAACTCAACGAGATGCTTGAGAAAAAGTTTACAGGGCGTAAGCATATCATCACCGGAACCGAACTGCGGGTGATTAAGCAACTGGTTGGGGCAAAATCCCCTGACGAGATTGCAAAGAACGCCGCTGACCCCAAAGTTTTGAAGGCGGTTACTGACTTCCTGCGTGATACTCAGACCAAAGGTTAATTATAATGGACATTCGAGAAGCACTTAACATTATTCGTGATATGGTAGGGTCAACCTATCGACCGTCCAATCAACAAGCGATTCAAAAGCTGGATGTGTTGGAGAAGGGTGGCCCTGGCTCTGGTAGATACCCCGCAGGGAGCGGCGGGAGCACCGCATCATCGGCACAACGGACTAACGCAAGACAAGATAAAATCTTTGAAGAAGCACGAAGGCTGGAAATAGAGCGCATGGCGCGGGGTGAGAAGCCGAATCCTAATCTAACGGACTTAGTTACCTCTCGAACTCATATCGCAGGGGAACACAATATCTACGCTACTAAGAAACCAGATGGCGATTATGTGTATTCAGTACGTTACAAACCGTCTGCGATGTTTGAGTACGCAGGACACAAGGAACAAAACTTAGGAACTCACCGAGACGCGGCACAGGCGCATAACATCATTGATGCACATAAAGAATCCCTGATTGCAGACTGGAACGCTAAGGCTAAAGCAAATAAGGGCGAACTTATTTCTGACATGGAAAAAGGTGGCTCCGGTTCCGGTTCTTGGGAAGGCCCAAATAGTCCCAGATTTGCTCATCAAGGAAAACTTAATGAGGCAATTCATAATGCGGGAGAACTTCGAGCTACAGCAAATCATGGTGATTACCACGTATTGTCTGTCCCTCGCAAGGATGGTGGCACGACACACATTACATCCTACACCCCAAAAGGGAAAACCGAATCAAATGTAATTGGTATACATCCCAATGAGGAAGGTGTCATGGCTCGAATCTCTGACCATCATGCTGCCTACGCGGGGAAGGGCGACCAACTGACACTCCCCGATATGCCAGGAAAAGAATATAATGCCGAGGATGAAAAGCTAGGGGAAGCTTCCCGTCTTACAGAAGAAGCTAAATATGCTGACCCATCTTACAATCCCCCGATGGAAGAGCGAAACAAATTCTCCGAACCGAAGAATATGGTGAAGATGTGGGACACACTGAAAGATGCCGCCTCAAGAATTGTAAAAGGCGGGTCAATCGCCAAACAAACCGACCAAGAACTTATTGACGATGCAAGAGAACTAGGGTGGGAAGGCGATGATAATGACGTTGAAGGCGCACAAGAATTTCTTGACAACTATAATGAGAAAATGATGAAACACCCAAAGGAAGGTGAAAACAATTAAATGGGAAACTTTGAATTTGACAAGGAACTGACACAAACTATTCTAGCGAAGAGGGCGAAATCCCAAGTGCTTACACCTGATGAAGAGAAGTATGCCCACGCCCTGTTCGAAAAAATGATTAGTGGCAAGAAATTCGTTCGCAAGACTGTTACTATGATTACAGGAACCGAACTCCGCAAAGGGATGTTCGACGCCAAGCCAATTCGAGATATATCCATTACTCCCGCGACGGGAAGCAAAACAACTCCGCAAGACAATCCCACCGCACAGCCGGATGCGTCTCTACGTGATGGCAATAAGCTCCCCGACTTGGACAACAAGCCTAACAAAATTCAGACTGAGAACGAACGGATAGCGGATATCCTGCAAACCGAGGTAGGTGTTCCCGATACACAACATGAGACTTCCAATGTCATCCAGCCTGAACCAGCCGCGAAGTTCGTCTCGGCTGACCCTGTGAAGCCAGGCGATATGGTAGTTAAGAACTTTGCCAAGGTCGGACAGCAAATCGTAAAGGGAACCGTCCACAGCATCAACACCAATGGAGTTGCATTGGTGAAGTGGGCGAACGGACTTCAGACCCATGAGGTAGCTTCTTATTTGGTAAAGATGAAGCTTCCTGAAGCTGACCCAAGCGTAAAAGATAAAGACTACACCTACGAGATTCCCGTTAGTGAATCCGGTAGTATGTCTGATGTACGACCCATCAGCGGTAAAGGGAATGTAGGATGGGGAGATACGCAGGGGAAGATGAGTAAAGGCGCAATCTCCCATACAGAAGCCTATGAACGAGTGAAAGACCAACCAGGCGTTGAAGACCCTCACGCTCTCGCTCAACATATTGTTGAAGAGGCAGGTGGGGAAAAAGAGAAAGTCAAGAAAGATGGGGATATCGTTGGTGATTCAACTATGCCTCAAATCTCTGAACCTCCATTCCAAGGACTTGTTGCTACATTGGAACAGGTGCTTGCTCTTGCTCGTTGCGTGAAGAGCTATCAGGTTTCCGCAAACGATGATGAAGAAGTTGTACAATACTACGACACCTTGCTTGATGCACTCCGAGGAATGGCAGAAAAAATCCTCGCCGCGCTCCAGATGGAACTCACTGAAGCACAGGAAAAGGCATCCGAGTAAGATGAGCGGAGGACAGCAACAAACTGTCCTTGCGAAAATCCTAGAACAGAAGGTGGGACGAATCCTCGGACTCAAAGAGGAATTTCAAACGCCTGCTGGTCGATGGAGAGTAATTGACATCGGGAGAGATGGGAAAGAAACTTACACCATACAAAAGCTCGATGACTGAAATCCATACTTCTCCACATGGGATGCCAAATCCACGTAACCACATTACGACGAATGGGGTTGACTGTTGGTGTGAACCTGCTGTGATAAACAAAGGAACGGATGAGAGTGGAAACCCTATCCGGCTCTTCATTCACCAGGATATGATAAAACCTCTTGATGAACCTACTTGACCTATTCGGAAGAAAGTAAATGCCCATTTATGAATATCGTTGTTCCAACTGTCAAAAGCACGTAGATGTTAGACACAGCATGAAAGAGGAGCCGATAATAAAGTGTCCCAAGTGTGGAGCCTCAATGGTGAGGATAATCTCCGAAGTCGGAAAAATTAGCTTTCGTGGTGAGGGCTGGACGCCCAAATTCTTCAAATGAACATTCACATCCCAACGTGGATAATTATAATCTGTGCTGTCTGTCTTATTCTATACTTGGGAGGCAAAGCAATCTTATATTGGATATTTAGGAATGGGCCTCCTTAATGAACATTCCAGAGTTGTTCTTTGGGGTTTGGCTGTTGGTGGTAGCCTGGACAATGTGTTGGCCGAGTAACCAGAAGTAAAAATGAGGAAATCCCTATCAACGATGTCACTCACCGCACGAAAGTTTTTTGCCTATCTGTTTGGCACAATTGCGTTCCTATCTTTCTTTCCAGGTGCGGCCTTGTTGACGTTTGCTGAATACTTAATAGGAGACGACAATGGATGATTTTACGGCACTTCTAATCATTACGGAATTGATACTTCTTGTGGCGGCACTTATCGGAGTAGCATAATGGCTCATGCAGAGATTTGTCCAGTATGTAAGGGAACGGGTAGTCTTATGACTTCTTCTCCCGATATATTTCCTGGGACAACGAAAAATTCATCTCCTAAATCTTGTCATGGCTGTAATGGCAAAGGGTGGGTAGAAGTGAGTGACGGGTTAAACTCATTCGTCCCGTTACCTATTCCTGGCGCACAGCCAGCTTTCGCTATAGACCCGACTTATGTCCCATCAACTGTCACAGGACTAACAGATAAGCCTATGAAAATGTGTTCTCATCCAGGTAGTGGAGGAAAGTGGATTACACATCCGGTATAACCGATGGCAAAATTGACCTACGAACAAGAATCTGAAATTATCCGAGAGAACAAGGGGAAGCCTGCGACTAAGCAAGCACATAATTTCAAACCCGCCAATTGGACATTTCCGAATGGACATCCCAGGTGCCTGACCTGTGGCGATGAGGAAACAATGACAGGAAAATGTAATGATGACACAACAAAGATGGAGGCACAGCCTGTTGTTCTAAAGCAACTGGCCGAAATCTTGACCATTCTCAAGCAAGTGGTTGAAGCTCCTGTCTCTGGACTCTCGTTGGTACGGGAAGACCTGGGCGTTCGTCACGGCCCGAAGTCCCCGAAGAAACTGCCGGAAGTCAGATGAGTGAACTTAAACCTTGTCCTTCATGCAAAAAAGATGTCATCGTTTTTCATCAATCTTACTCATCGCTTCCCAGGCCAGGGTCAACGACAATAAGAGAATACAATGATACAATCTGTTCGTATTGTGGACACATAATTGCAACCAAAGTAAAGGACGTATCAACCTAAAGGAAAATCCCAATGGAGACTCAAGATAACGGCACAACACCAAATCGAGTAGAAACAACGGACACACCCAAACCACAACAACCAATTCTCTCCACTGAAAACATCTTTGCCTACGTTGAACGGCGTGGGATAGACCTTCACCGAGAGCAGACCGAAGGAAAAGCCCGACTCGCGCAACTTGAAGAGCAGGTGCAAAGACTCCGAGACCAGATTTTACGGATTGAAGGTGCAGAAGTTCTAGCCAATGAAATGATGAATTCCCTGAAGCCCTATACCCGCCAAGAAAAGACTGAGGCGAAAGGAGTCTAACCAAACCTGAATGAGCAGTACCAAAGTTGATGATAGACAACTAGACCTGAGTAATGTAGACCAGGCAGTAAAATTTACACATACCGCAGGACTTCGGGTAGAAAACGTGGCTCCAGCCCTGGTTCTACGAGAAACCGACCAAACCCTAGCAGATGGTCTTTGGAGGGTTCTCAGTAATAATAACTCTGTCATAATCCAGAAAAACACGGCTCTCGCAGGCGATTTCAGTACGTCGCACGATACGCTGACTGTGCAAAATACTCAGGTGGTCATAGATGGTGTACTAGCTACCAGTCATAGTCTAGGGGGTGGGACACCTGGGGGAATTCGCTTTGTCTCAGGTATTCTTGTATCGGATGCTCCTGCTCCCAACCTGTTCAGAGCCTCGGCAGATGAGCGTCTACACTATAAAGATTCTACTCCAGTTGACCATACTCTCGCGTACACTTCAGACAACTTGGGTGTGTTTGCGGCAACCACTTCAGCCCAACTTGCAGGCGTAATATCCGACGAGACGGGTAGTGGTGCGCTAGTGTTCGGAACTTCTCCTATGTTGATTACTCCAACATTGGGCGTTGCTACTGCCACAAGTGTCAACAAATTAACAATAACAACTCCTACGACGAGCGCAACGCTGACGATTGCTGACGGGAAAACCCTGACGGTAAATCAGAATTTCCCTGTTGATGTTGTGACACTGACTGATGGTGCTACCCCTGCGCTGGACGCTTCTCTAGGCAACGTATTCCTATTGACGGCGGCAGGGGATAGGACAATCGCAGTTCCTACCAACCCGACGAGTGGACAGAAGATTGTGATTGCTCATAAAGCCTCCGGTGCTAATAGAACCCTCTCACTGAATAGTGGCGCGGGTGGATTTCGATTTGGCACAGACGTTACTGCTCTAACTATGACGACCTCCGGTAAGACTGACTACGTTGGTTGTATATATAATAATGCCGACAATAAGTGGGACGTAGTAGCTTACGTAAAGGGCTACTAAAGATGCCGATTTCTGCCAGTCTGAAAGCAACGGCTAATGTGAAGCTTGATGATTTGGTCACGCAACTATCAATGCTACAGGCGACATATAAAGCAAAGAACGGAAAATATTGGCAGGGTCTTCCGTGTACCGCAACTATCCCCGCAGATGGGGTGGCTGTAACTGTCAATAAAACGGTTAGACCTAGTGACCAACCTGAAAGTTGGAATAATCTCTACAAAAATGACGCAACTCCACCCCAAGATGTAGGGATTGCCCTGGATGCGACCCTCCCTGTGCAACTACGAGTTGACACATATGCAAGACCGAACGAAGCAGGGTATGTTGTCGTTGGGGAAGTTATAGAGAGTACGAGGACATACCAACGATGTATTAACGTCGGGCCGGATACTTACCGTTCCTACGATTGGACTGACGTAACATCTACGTAACACCAAGGGGATAATGTATACATGGCTAAAGTCTTTCAAGTAGATACTGGTGGGACACTGACTACTGGCCTTATCTCCTATTGGCCTCTAGAGGAACCAAGTGGTCTAAGACCTGACTTCTTCGGCTCGAACGATTTGACGGACAATAACACCGTCACAGGAGCCGTCGGAAAAGTCAATAATGCCGCGCAATTTACCAGAGCAAATGGAGAGTGGCTATCCCATGCAGACAACGCCTCACTGAGCATAAATGGTAGTAGTTTCTCTCTTGCGGGTTGGGTCTATTTAGACTCGAAACCTGCTGTCGCAAATATGACCATTTGTGCAAGGACAGGGCCAAACGGAAATACGCTTGGAGTGGGCGATAGGGAGTTCGATTTGCTTTATGTGGATACAGTTGGGAAATTCTATTTTCAGATTTATGATGGTAGTGGTCTTGCTGATGCAGTTCAGGCAACAACTTTTGGTGCTCCATCAACCGGAACATGGTACTTCCTGGTAGCTATACATGATATTGTGGCCCAGAAAATTTATATTTCTGTGAACAATGGAACATTGGATAGTACGTCTACAACAAAAACCACTATTGATAGTACCGCCGATTTCAGCCTAGGAAACAGGAATCAATTTGGGATAGGTGATGCCTGGGACGGGCGGGAGGATGAATTTGGATTATGGAAGAAAGTTCTGAGTGCTCAGGAAATCACTGACCTATATAATGGTGGGGTGGGACAGACAATGGTACTTTCCAGTACCGTCCACCGGATGTTCGCAATATTTGATTAAGACTGAGAGACTACTAACATATGAAGAAACAGACAGTAAGGAAAACCAGTCAAAAGAATCGGGATGAGGATGTTGAGTCTCGCCTAACCGCGTTAGAAACGGATATGGGATATGTCCGAGAACAGGTGGAAAATCACATCCCAACGACCCTCGCTGAACATGGAGTAATCCTAGAGAGCATCCAGCGCAAACTAGGAGATAGGGATGCAGTTTCTAAGTTTATCTCAATGTGCTTCAAGTTTGTTGGTGCACTAGCGGGGGTTGTTTGGTCAATCAAGGCGATATGGCCTGGACACCATGACTAAAGAATTACTGTTATCGTTTAGGGATACCCTCTCCTCCCTGAGCTTAATGTTAAAAGGGGCGCTCGGAGATGATGTACCCGCCCTAGACCCTACCGCAGATACGTCTACGCGCCCCCCTAGTACGCAGGGAAGGATACCCAAGGGTCAGGATACCCCCCCACCCAAGAACAGGTCAAAGGACACCGTTTTTGGTCAAAAGCATCTACCTCCAACTCGAAGGGTTCCGAGCACAGAGCCGGAAAACCAAGTACGACAGGATGCGGCCTACCACTTCGGCAGCGAAGTATAACATTAAGGAGAGTCCCATGCGAACGACTCTCGCGCAACATCTGGTAACTCTCATTCAAAAATGGGCCGCGAATCTCGGAATATCCGACTACAAGTATGATTTCACCCTACATCCCGACAAGGTGATGGGGAGTGATTATGCGAGAGTCGATACGAACGACGTAACTAGAGATGTTATTATAGAATTCAATCGCCATAAACTGACTCAAGAACCCGACGAAATAGAATCCACCGTTGTCCATGAATTGCTCCATGTACGCGTCAACGAGTATGCTGAATTTATCTTGGACGTGATTCGTACCTACGTCAACGACCCCAAAACCAAAAAACTCCTCCAGAAGCAGGCAGAAAAACTTGAACACAAAACTATCGTGTCTATTACGGATGCACTCCTAAAGGAGAAGAAGTAATGCCTTTATTTGGAATCGACCCTTTCAACATCAAACTGTTCAAGAAATTGGGGACAACTGTTCCCGAAGTCCTTATCAAGCGGGGCGCAGACCGTCCCGAACCTCAACCCAGAAAAGGACTATGGGGACTCTTTGGTGGGAACACTGTCAATAAGCGCCAGCAACGCGCATACACGGTGAATGGCGAAAGCCTTGCTCGTCTTGCCAAAACTGACCCCGTAACAGGTTCCATTATTCGGACTATCAAATCCTTCGTGAATCAGGCCAAGTGGGACATCGAGGTAGATACTGAAGTATTTGAGGCAGAACTGAACCGTTGGGAAGAGTATGCTCTCTCTCATTTGTCCCCTTATGCCATAGGGGATTTAGAAGACTTCAAGAGCGAGAAACTTGACCCCAAGATTATGTCAGATGCGAATTCTCGGCTCAAGGCCATTATGAAAGAGCCAACTGACTTCTCGGAGAAGAATAAGGCAATTCAATGGTATTTCTCTTCCGTCGTCCGACAGGTAAAAACGGAGGCTGAAGCGCATAGATGGCCTGTGAAAGCTATCTTCGAGCGACCTTCCGAGCGTGGAACAGAGCCGAACCTCCGCACTCTTCAGGACATTCTACTGAATGATATGCTTGTCCACGATGCGGGCTGTCTCGTCAAGAACTGGAATCGGGGAGGCGAACTCGCAGAACTCTACCCCATCCCAGGAAAATCGGTCAGGCGATATTTGAATCCCGATAAGACAATCCCCGAACCACCTGAGCCTGCCTACGTCTGGGAAGATGGCGGAATCATCAGAGCCGAATATTCCAGAGATGAACTTGTGTATATTGTAGGGAATCCCCAGAATGACGGATATGGGTTTTCACCTGTCGAATCGGCCTGGTACATCATCACGGCATCCATCTACGCCGACGAATATAACATTGATTATTTCAAGAATTCGAATGTTCCTCCAGGGGTCTTCGACCTCGGAAAAGATGTAACCGAAGAGCAACGAAATCTCTTCCAACAGATGTGGGATAATGAGGTTCGTGGTCGTGGAGGACTTCATCGGATGCTGTTCATCAGTGGGTCAGAAAATCCTAAGTTCATGCCGATGCGGGATATGTCCAACCGCGATATGCAGATGATGGAATATATGAAGTGGACAGTTGCTATTAAGACATCATGTTTCGGACTCTCCCCGCAGGACATTGGGTTCATGCAGGAATCTGGTGGTCTTGGTGGGGGTGGGGTCGCAAAAACACAAAAAGGACTATCTCACTCTAGGGGTATCCAGACCCTTTTGAGTCTCCTCGAACAATATTATAATAGTGGAATCGTCAAGCAGGAGTTTAAGTTTGACGACGTGAAGTTCGTTTGGAAAGATATAGATGTCATGGACGAGGAGAAGGAATCGACAATTGATTCCCAGGATATCACAAATGGTGTTCTTGCTAGAAATGACCGCCGAAAGAAGCTCGGACTCAAGCCAATTGAAGGCGGTAATGTTGCTACTGTAACAATGGCAGGACAACTTATTCCTGTGTCTGAACTTCAGCAGTATGAGGAAGGGCGCGAGGACATTGAAGAACAAGCCTCAAACGCCGCTGGAGGCGCACCCCAGGACTTATCACAAACTCCTCAACCTGGAAGTCAAACAGCCCAGGATGTACAAGACTCTAATGCTCCTCCGGCTCAATCGTCCACAGGACAACCGCCTGCCCAAAAGCCGTCTGAACCAGTACAAAAAACTCCAGACTCAAACATCAATCTCCTAATCAACCGAAGGAAACCTATCAAGAAACAGCATGAAGACCTTGATGCTGTTGTGAAGGAACTTCAAGCAAAAGGGATTGATGCGACCCTTCGTATAGGTTTCGACGATGCACAAAAATAGGGAAGGAAAAGATTGGAAACCGGACTATATTCAAACCATTTGTGATAGCTGTAGCGAGCTAGTCCAGGTGAAGGTCGATTTTATAGTCCGGCTCGATGACGGAATAAGCTACCAGGGGCTTATTTGTCCTCGTTGCGGAAATGTTCTCATTCTCGACAATCTCGCATTGCAATTTTTCATGCTTCCAAGAGCCAAGGGGAATAAGCCGACTCCCCACTCCAAGAAGACCGCGAAGCGAAAATGGAAAATTATAAACAAGGGAAAGCTCCCGCCCGATGCAAGTACGTCTGGAAACACCACAGCCCCTAGAAAAACTTAGAAAGATATACAAAGATAACGTCACGTTCATCTCTAGTGTCAACTCATATCCGTTGGTTGACACTTTAGAGTTTAAGGGGGACTATCTTTCCGCTATGAAAAAGCGGTCTGTACCTGTTAAGATTGGGAAGAAGGTAGATAAGGAGATTGCTAAGTACAGGAGCCGACTTACAAAGATATGGGATGCAAACCAAGCAGACTTCCTCAAATCAATTACGCTGGATGGACTCAAAAAATCATTGAACAAAGCCGACGATACTTCACTTGAAGAAATAGCCCAAGAGCCGGATTCCAAAGAACGAACAAAGAAATATCGACAATACTTGCTTGACCACAAAGACGAAATTATCCGCTCAGGAACGAAAGAACTCAAGGAAGACCTCCGCAATGTGACTTCACTGTCGTTTACGTCGGTCTACCTCCTTGGGAAAAATCGTGGACAGGCAATGACAAATCAAGAACTCTCCGATGACCTCACAAAAAAGGATAGAGATACCCTCGACGAAAAAGAACAGTGGAACGACGATTACTTAGACGGTCTTACGGATGACTTGTACAACAACTACGTCGATGCCTTGGGTGAGGATTATGATAGCGATGATGAATTGCTCGACACCTTAAAAGGAGTTGGAGATAGTGAGAGGAGTCGTCTACCACTTTTCGCCGCCGCTGTAGGGAGCGTTCTGCTCGCCGCAGGAATGAGAAGCGCGGCAGACGACGTAAGACAGGTAGACCCAGAGACCGGAGAATTAACAGACGAACCTGTGCTCGACCCCGATACCGACCTGCCAATTGGAGACGTGATTACGGGAGGTGTATGGCATACCTCTCAAGATGATAGTGTTTGTGATGGGTGTGACGACGAAGACGGACAATGGATGACTTGGGATGAATTCGAGCAGGAAGCAGGGACGAATGATTGTCTGACCCGATGCCGTTGCATTGAACTCTTTGAGCCTTCGGATGAGCCACAGGATGAGGAAAAATCTGTGAAGTCCGGCTCCCTCACTAAACAAGATGAACACAAGAAAAATACCATAGCTGTAGACCTTGACGGAACACTCCTCGAAACTGGAACTGCTGATGAGCCATTAGGTAAACCAAAACCAGGGGCTAAAGAAGTTCTACAACGATTGAAGGATGAAGGCTACACAATCGTTATCTATACTTCTAAGGCCGGATACACACGAATTTCGAACCACCTGAAGGCTTACGGGATACCATTTGACCACATCAACATCAACCCAGATGAACCTTACATCGTTGGCTCAAATCTCGGAAAGCCGTCTGCGGAAGCCTACATTGATAACCGCGCTTTGGAGTTCAAAGGCGATTGGGAAGTGGTGTACCAAGAACTTAAAAGGCGTGGTGGAAACCCCCTGGCGAAGATTGCCCCGACAACAATTAGTCGAGATATTGAGCGAGTTAAGGAGATACATGGTAGCAAACTCGATGACAAGTTTCTCCAAGTCCAGGCAAAACGAGCCGATGAACTTAGAGACCTACACTCAGACATTACCCAACGTATCGTAACCGACTTACGAACACTCCTTCCGAACGCCGATATCTCATCTCGTACTAAGACCCGTTACAGTATGGTTGAGAAGCTTGGGCGCAAGGACAAATACAAATCCGTCGATGACATCAAAGACATTACCGGAATTCGTATTATCGTTAATCATCTTGATGACATTACGATTGATGGTGGGGTGATTGACGCTATTAGGGGCAAATATAATGTGGTTGAACAACAGAATTACATCGACCATCCACAGCCAAACGGCTACCGTAGTTACCACTTGACCATAAAAGATGCCGAGACTGGACGCCCTGTAGAAATACAGGTGCGTACCAAGAACCAGGATGCTTGGGCCTTGTGGTCATATGACTTGACCTACAAACCTAAATCTAAGACTTTCCAAGAACTAAGTCTTGCCGACAAAGAAACTGTTAGGCAATATCAATCTGATGTGTCGGATTATCTGTACACGCTCGACCAGGATAGGACAGCTACAAAGCCGGAATGTCCAGACCTCATTACACAGGTCGTAAAATGCTTTGGGGAAGTGACAAAAGGTGGGGCTGGCTCTGGTTCTTGGGAAGGGCAAGGACAACCGCGCTTCCAGTGGACACAGGCTCAGAAGCCCGAACAGGCAGGAATCCGACAACTAGAGGAACCTGGTCGTCAACTTGCCTCCCGCGCCCAGGAAGCTGAGAAAAAGATTACACCTTTAATTGATAAGCTTGCGCTCACAATGGATGGAACTATTCGGGGCAGGGAATACCGACTAAAGACAGAGGAATCTCTCTTGAGAAAAATGAATGAGGCGTATCTAGCAAACCCCGCTCTCGAACCCGACAAAGTAGCCAGTGACATCAAAGACTCAGTACGGTACACGATGGAATTTCCAGATAACACCTACACCATGAAGGTGAGTGAATCGCTTGACGCACTTCAAAAAGAAGGCCACACTCCGGTAAAGGCGAAGAACTATTGGGAGCAAGACGACCCCTACCAAGGTATCAACGTCACCATGAAATCCCCCGAAGGACATCTCTGGGAACTCCAGTTCCACACTCCAGAAAGCTATGACCTCAAGCAAAACAAAACCCATCCAGTCTATGAACAATTCCGAGTAAGTCCTAGTCCCGTCGAACGGAAATCCCTCTATGATACGATGGTACGAATGGCATCTACAGTAGCCGCCCCCGCAGGCGTCATGGCACTTGGGGAACTGGCCCGACAGATGATGAAAGCTGTGGCCGAGGGCGCACGATATTTTGCTATCCGACCAGATTTTAATGATGTGACCTCTGGATTGATTCGCCTTCGTGATGAAAAATCTGGAATGGTCATTGAATACCTTAATCGCAAGGGAGTATGGGTTCCTGACCCTGAACTTCTTTCCTTTCTCTTGGGGTCAGAGGGCGTCGATGAGATAGATGAAAAACGTGCGGGGGAAATCATGCACGATTGGTTCTTTGCTGGCAAGAAAGTGGAGAAAGGTGGAGCAGGCTCAGGACACTTTGGACACGCAGGGATTCCAGGGCAGAGGGGCGGCTCTCTCCCCGCAGGTGAGGGCGGCGCAGAGGGCGCAGGACGTGGCGGCTATGAAACCACTATCACAGAAACAGGTGGACAACGATGGCTACCTGAAGAACGGTATGGTAAAGAGTTTAAGGATGCTGTAGAGAAAGAGATTGCGAACGCGGCTGAACACCTCAAGATGGCTCCTGCTATTGATACAGCAACAGTTAGAAATATGCTAGGAACATCGGCAACTGCTTTTTTAGCCAAAGAGGTTGTAGCTATACAAAATACTAATAACGGGGATAAGGATGAACTTAAGCGGCTAGAAGATAAAAAAGTTGCGGGGCAAACAACTGTTGGATGGGATAATAAACCTATAGATGAGGCAATTTCTTTTGCTCGAAAGCAAGTACAGGAAAGTGGGCTTCAGGTAGCTGTTACGAGAAGTTCAGCAGTAACAAAAGGTATTGAAGAACAGGTCGGTAAGATTGCTGAACAATTAGGAAAACAGCCAAGTCTAGCTGACCAGAATCGGCTGTTTGAGAAAATCAAAGAGGATGTTTATAAGAGTAGCGGAAGTAAAATTCTTCAGAGTAATGCTACTCAGGCGGTTGTTACCAATGTTCTTGCATCGGCCATAGGGGAACGCCAACGGGCCTTAGCCAATGAGAATGACCAATCTATCGAGGGGCATTTATATGAGCATCGCCAAGAGATTCAAGCTCAGTGGGACAAGCAGACCGATGAAGACATGAAACGCGCTCGAAACGCGGTAGAAGGTGGAGCGGCATCAGCAACGGTGCAGAGCCGCCAAAACTATCAGAATGGGCGAGATTGGGTAAAGGGGAATGTTTCCCCCTGGCTCCTCCAACAAATTCCCCCTGTTGAATGGCAAGCCAAGCGCGGGAATCGGTCTTTTTATCGTCCTCAAGATGGCGCAATTAAGTTAGCTACAGATGACCGACCAGGCACAATTCCCCATGAGTTTATGCACCACCTAGAGCGGAATATCCCTCAAATTTCTAACTTCTTCTCAGAGTATTATAAGGCGCGAACATTGGGGGAAACTCCACTAAAACTAAGTCGAGTCAACCCAGGACGAAGTTATACCTCCGACGAATACACACGGCTGGATAAGTTTACAACTGCCTATATGGGGCATACGTTTATGGTTCAGGGGTATGGTGGTGATAGAAATGAACGCCGACAAGGAGGCGAAATCTTTTCAACAGCCGTAGGAATGTTGGCTAACCGCCGAGATGCCGCAGAACTCTACCGACGCGACCCAGAACTATTTGGGATTACTTCCGCAATTCTTAAAGGTTGGGTTCCAAGTCCGAAACCCGTAGGAGGATTGGCATGAAACTAACCTTGCTCCATGACCAAGCCCCCATGCTAGAAGTATCGTATGACGCCTACAATGACCCTGTAACCCTTGAGAAAATAGACCCAAAGTTCAGAGGACTATATGATAGTTGGATACAGGACGCGGATTATATTGTAGCCCATGATGAGCAAGATGGCGGGTACGAAGGACGGACGAATGGTTTAGACGACATACGCGCCTTCGAGCAACGGATTATTATGCTTATTCATCAGCTAGGTGGGGGCTGGCGATATGAAGTCAGCGAAGAGGGGCTTTACAAAGGTGGTGCGGGGAGTGGTAGTTGGGAAGGCCCAGGAGACCCCAGGTTTGCCTATGAAGGTTCTCAGGCAACAGCAACCGCCCCCGCGAGTGTGGTCAATACCAAAGCCTATGATGCCGCCCAGAAATATCTAGCAAGCAGGAATATGACCCCAATTGGCGACCAGGAAAAAGTGAAGGTAGACCCTGAGCGCGGAGCTAGAATTGCAGAAGCCTACGAGCAGATGAAGTCTGACCCCACAGACCCCACCGTAGTAGAAGCCTATACACAGTTTGGAAAAGAAGTCCAGGCGCAGTATGATATTCTTCCAGTCAAGGTTGAGTGGACAGCTAATGACCCGTACAAAACCTCAAAAGAAATGGTTGAGGATGTAGTCACCAACAACAACCTTAAAGTGTACACAGGCGGGGAACCACATCCATTACTAGGAGAGAAGGACAAAGATGGTATCTCCCTCAATGATAAATTTCGAGCCGTCCATGATTACTTCGGACACTCTATGCGCGGGAACCAGTTTGGGCCAAGCGGAGAAGAAAATGCGTGGATAGACCATAGCCATATGTTCTCACCCCTAGCACAGAAGGCGATGACAACCGAAACGCGGGGGCAGAACTCTTGGTTCAACTTTTCCAAGACGAACGAAGGAAAGGAACCGAAAGACCGCAAGTTTGCCGAGCAAAAGGTCGGTATCCTGCCGGACGAGTTTCTACCATCAGCACAGCAAAAGCAGGCAAGCGACGACAAGACCGTTCAGGAAGACGAAAATCCCCGCTACTGTCCACTCCGAGCCTATCTTGCTAAAGATGTTCAAAAAGGTGGGAGTGGCTCAGGCAATTTTGGACATGGGGGTAGACCAGGGGAAGTGGGAGGTTCGGGAGAAGGGGGTAAGCCTGATATTAGCCAGGACAAGCCTGAAACCCTTATCCCACAGCACCTTACAACATTCGCAGGCATTAAGGAGCATCTAGGAGCAGGAACCAAAATAATTATGTCCGCAGAGAATCCAAGGGGGCGTCGTCTAAGTCCTGATGAGAACGCCCGCAGGAGCGTTGGATTGAAGCGAGTCCTCCAAAATTACTCCAAAGATGTAGTGACACAACATTGGCACGAAGGAAATAATCCTATCGAAAGAAGTTATGTGGCAACTGTTCGACCAGAACATATTAACTACATACAAAATCTAGCCTTTGACCCCAAAGAGCTTAACCAGAAATCTATTATAGTTATCCGAAATGGAATTGCTGAATCACGATACTATGATAACCGACCTGTAAAGTATGCGCTAGTTAATGAGCTTGAAGAAACCAAAACATCAACTGGCTACTACTCGAAACTCGGAGATATAAAATACCTGTTCGACTTCAAATACAAGAGAGTGCCAAATGGCTAAGAGAAAAGACCCAGAAGCTACAAAGATAGAACGAACAGGCAAGAACTCCTTTAATGTTAAAATGGAGGACGGCTCCTCTTTCCAGGCAAAGACCGACCCTAGAAAGTTCAAGAGTTGGGGGAACCTAGCTACCAAGGCTGAAAAGGGCGCAACCGGAGATACGGTATTCATTATAACTACCTGCCCCAAATGTGGGTCAAAGTGGCACATAGACTGTTCAAACTAAGTCAAAAGTGAAACAATACACTTAGGGAAGGTTTCTTTATAATTTTATGTAACCCCAAAACCAAGGAGTGACAGGTATGTTTGACCAAGCAACACAAAATGGTCTAAACTCGGCCCATAATGCAAGGGTCGGTACGATTATAAAAAACCTCGACTCTGTTGTAATTCCTCGGTACTTGGGACATCTTGAAACAGCCAAACAGTTGCTTAAAAACTATCTTGCAGAACTTGGCGAAGTCGAGTCGCGCCTTCAGAAAGTAGACTCTGGAACTCGTCTTGCCCTTGGCGAACCAGACCTCCATGCTAAGAAAGTGGCCCTGGAAGAGACCATCCGAAAACTTGAAGCCCATCAAAAAAGCACCCTACTGAGGCTAAATGGCTAATGAGAACTTCGACTTCAAGAAATTCGTCGTAGGGTTAAACCTCTTAGACCCCGTAGCCTGGTCAAAGGCCGCATCTCATTCTTTGCGAATTACCATCCTTGTTGGACTTATAGCTCTCGGATGGGGATATTATAAAGGGTACAAGGGACGACCTATCCAGGTTGATGCCGCCGATGCTAAGTTTGATTTGGTAAATGGAGACGGAAAACATCACCTTCTCGAAATCAAACATGGGGCGATGACTTTCGATGGCAAGACGGTATCTACCAAGGACGTACCTAGGTTACACGCATTTGGAGTGGAATTGGCTCCTAAGCTAGTAACGGGCGTCACGTCAGCCGGAAATCCTGCAATTGGAGTTGGGCTTGGAGTTGCCCATCTTTACAACTTGAATCTCGATGGGATTTTAACCTATCCGTTTGTGGGAATCGGCCTGAGCTACGCGCTACACATTGATAAACCTATTCCCATTCAAAATACATCTGTAGGAATTGCTGTTGGCCGCGACATTGAAGCCAGCGAAAATGGCTTGATGGCATATTTAGCAGTAGATTTTTAGGAATCGGGACAGGAGGTTTTGGGAACAAAAATGTCTAATTTTACTCTGTATGCCCCCATTGATAAAGTTGATAAAGAAAATAGGACTGTTGCTGGATGGGCAACGGATGAAACCCTCGACAAACAGGGAGAAATTGTTTCTTACCTTGCATCCAAAGAAGCTTTTGCTGATTGGCCTGGAAATATTAGGGAGCAACACGACAGCAAAGCGGTTGGTAAAGCTGTTGAAATTATCCCTAATGACGAGAAAAAAGCTATCTACGTCAAAGCCTATATCAGTAAGGGAAGTCCTGAGACATGGGAGAAAATCCTCGACGGAACCCTACGAGGGTATTCAATTGGAGGAAATACTCTCGATAAGAGTGTACAAATCGTAAAAGATGTCCAAACGGGTCAATCTCGACAGGTCACTAAGATAAATAAATACAGACTAAATGAGCTTAGTCTAGTGGACAATCCCGCGAATCCGTCAAGCATATTCTCTCTCGTAAAACGGGCGAATGACGGATACCTATATCAGACTGAACTCGTCGAGGACATTCAAAAAGTCATCATCACTGATTCCGATTTCATTCTTGAGAACGAAGTCAAGGAATATCGTGAGAAGGCCGATGGCCTTGCTCGAAAGATACGTACCTCCGACGAAATGGAAAAGATGGGGGACGATGAATTTGGCATTATCCGTAAATATGTTTCACCACAGGGTAATAAGGTAGTCAAAGAACGTCATTACTTCATGCCCGACAAGGTTCATGCAAATGCTGTTCTTCGGAAACTAGATGAGCAATCTATAACTCCCGACGAGCGCAATGTGCTTCACAAGAAAGCGAAGGAAATTCTAGGTTCCTCACACTCAGAGGACGAGTGTAAATTTTGTAAGAGTGAGTCAACCAATACAGGGGGTGATTCTAGCGATATGGACAAAGCAGTAGTTACCGAACTAACCGGAAAGATTGATGCACTTTGCACAACGATTGACAAAATGCTCAAGGCGTATGAGGGTGCGTATAAGCCTGTTGCAGGCGCGAAGGACACACCGGAGCAAGAAGGGGAGAACCCGACAGATGCTTCGATAAGTCCGTCAAGCCCTGACAAAACTGGCGACCCAGATAACAAAGATGTCAAGACCCAGGATGAACAACCTGTTCCCGCAAAGAAAAATGTTGGAGCATCTAATACCAAGAAGGCCCAGAATCCAGCAACTTCCAATGCCGAGACACAGGAGAGTCCTGCGGTTCCAGCAGGGACAGGAAAGGCAGAGTCCGTGAGCGCCAAAGATGGCGTTCCAGCCGCGTCAAGTCCCGAAAAAGCAGGCGACCCCGCAAAGAACGAGGTCAAGACGCAAGATGAACAGCCAGTTCCAGCCAAGAAAGCAATGGCATCTAAACCCGCTGAAGGTTCAGCAGAGGAAGAAGCCTCTGAGACCCCAGAGGAAGAAGCCGCAGAACAAGCAGGAACTAAGAAAGCTGTGAAAAAGGCGAAGCCAGCCGAAGGTTCTCAAGAGGAAGAGGATAAAGAAACCGAAGCAGAGGAAATGGCTGAAGAGGGTGCAAAGAAATCGGCTGACCCATCAGACCTTAAGAAATTGGTTGCAACGGTTCAGACTCTTCAGAAAGAAGTTGAGACACTGAAAAAGCAACCCCTTCCCCGCAAGTACGCCGCAACAAGGATTGAGAAGTCCAATGAAGAACCAAGTGGAGAAGATACTCTTCAGAAAGAGTACAACGAGGTTCTTGAGTGGATTAAAGCTCACCCAGGCAAAGACCTTCCAAGGGAAATTGCCATAAAGAAAGATGCCGTACTGAACAAGATGTTATCCAACAAATTTGGAGACAGCACGAAAAAGGTAATGTAATTAGCAAGACCCAAGGAGGAATAATACAATGGCATTGAACAATTCTCCTGACGCACATTGGGAAGGCCCACTCCGCGTTGATGGTAGTATTTCACTTCGACGTTATACTACCGCACAGCGAGATGCCCTCTCCGTCGCGGAAGGAACTGTTATCTACAATGTAACCACCCACAAACTGAACGTGCGGGTTGCCGCAGGGTGGGAAGCTGTCACATCAGCTTAATAACCAAATCGTGAACCAAAATAATGTAATACCCAAAAGTAATACCAAAAAGGAGAAACTAAAAAACTAATATGAGCAACGCAAACCTCGTAGACGAGGCGTTGGCAACGATTCGTAAATCTATCGAATCGACTGATGTTAGCGGATTACTGCTTGTCCGTGAGGACTTGCAGGCCGAGCTTGCAATTGAAGCTCCTACCGCTACGCCAGTTCGCAATCGTCTTAATCGTATTCAAGGAAATGGTCGTGCTCACTCTTGGTACAAACTTGTACCCACCACAGTCGATGAAGGACTGTTCCTCGGAACGGCTCCCTCAAAGATGTTCTTTGAGAAGGGTGGACTTCCTGACGCAACAACCCCTTCCTACAAGAACGTGAGCGCACCTTATACAGCGATTGGTGACTTGGTGACCGTATCGTTCCAAGACCAGATGAGCGGCGCAACATACACCGACATCAAAAAGCACCAAATCAAGCTGAAGATGGTCAACGTGGCGCGTGGTGAAGAGTGGGCCATAATCAATGGCGATTCCACAGTAGACCCCAAGCAGTTTGATGGTCTACTCAAGCAAATCACCACAAACACCACAGACCTAGCAGGTGTGAACCTCTCTCTATCCGATATTACCAATATGGAGCGAAAAATCGTCACTCGCGGTGGGAAACCACAGGCGGTGATTGCTGGCTACCGTGAGGCTCAGAGGATTTCCGAACTCGTCCTCGGTAGTTTCTACCGTTTAACTCAAGCAGGAGCAGGCTCTATGTCCAATGTTCCGGCGGGTGTTGCTGTAACCGCATGGGACAATGTGTTTGGTCGTGTGGACATTATCGGGTCAGAGTTCCTTCGTCCAGAAGGTATTGATGAACTAGCAAAGCTGATTGTGCTGGATGATAAAACGGTGCTCGAAGATGGAAATGCCGTCCAGATGGTTGACCTTATGCCATTGTCGGCAATCGACCTCGCACTCCTTGGTTCGGCTTACCGAACTCTGGTCTGCGAATTTACGGTTTTGATGCTTGCCTGTGAAGCCTTCCAGGGAGTCATCAAGAACATCGGTACAACGGAGCCAGCATAATACTTGGCTTCTAATTAAAATTGATTCAGGTGGAGGTGGGGTGAAAAGCCCCACCTCCTCTGAAACAATCTAACTTAACTCAGGGCAGGGGTGAAACTGTCGGGAAATTTTTGTTAGAGGCCACGCTGACCGTAGATGAATTCGTATCTTCACTGAGCGAATCATCAATTACGTAAAGCAAAGTGGACTATCGAGAAAAGGAGCTACAATTACAAAATGTCTACTACTGACCCCACTCGGTACAAGGGTAAGAAAGTACCCGCATTTCCATACGACCAAAGCAATAAAAGTTCCTCTGTTCTAGTCCTTCCTATTATTGTTGCAGGCGAGATTGTCGGATACCTCCCTGCCAAAGCTATAGACAACGGAGATGGCACAGCAACATTGAAAGTTGATACAGAATTAACACTAGCCGCCGATAATGTAACGGTTGGCAATATCAAAGTTGCCTCTACTGACCAATCTACAGCCAACGAAAAATTTATCAAGGTAAAGCCCGATGGAACGGTTTTTGTGACCCCCGACCTTCTGGCTGTTTTTGATACCAACGTAAAACAATGGGGCGGGACTATTCAGTCCGGTGCAGACCTAACTCCACTCTTTCAGCACCTTAATACAGACCTTTCCACCAGAGCATCCGAAGCAACTCTAGCAACTCGCGCTACTGAAGCTACACTCGCCTTAGTTAAATCTGACCTCGATGAAATTGCTTTAGATACAGATAATCTTAATACCCCATTGAGTACAAGAGCCAGTGAGCTAACCCTATCAGGAATCAAGACCCAGACCGACAAGTTAACATTTGATGCAACTAGTTCGCTCCTTGTGCAAGAAGAACAAAAGAGCACAGGGACAGCCGTAGCGGTTCCTGTGACTAACACTATTGGGCCAGCGACCTTAATTCTCGCGGCCAATGCTAACAGACAGGAATACACGGTGGTTCACGAAGACCCAAGTGCTGTAGTCTACCTTGGTTTTGCTAACACAGTTACGACCTTAACGGGAATTCCGATTGTTGGAAACCAGATGTACGGCTCAAACAAGTATACAGGAGCAATCTACGCTGTGGCGTCAGTTGCAGGCCCAATCAGCGTAAGAGTTGCAGAGGTCGCATAAAAATGGCTGTACTTAGCTCCCCTCCTTCAAAATGGAAACTAAATGCCGACGGAGATATCCAGCCAAAGAGCCTAACAGCAAATCTTCGTATAGAAAAGGTAACTCCCTCTCTAATATTACGGGATATCTTTCAAGTTCTTCCTGATGGCTTGTGGAGAACTCGCCTCGATAATAGCAACATACTGTTCATTGAGAAGAATACTGCCGTCGCTGGAGACTTTAGTATCTTTGCATCCCCGATGTTTATGTCATCTACTGTTGTATCAGTCCAGGGCATCCTTGACCTTCTTCCTGGTGATGGGGGAATCCCAGGACGAATCGCTTTTGATAGTTCTACTACTGAACTCTCGATTGACCCACACCAACTATATCGAAATGCAGTAGATGAGCGACTCCACTACAAAGTTGCAGTTGCGGATGACCGTTCCATAGCTTATCAAATTGACGACCTAAACCACCAAATATCAAATCCAGACCCCGCGTTTGAACTCCGAGAAACCGACCAGATACTTCCCGCCGGACTTTGGAGAACCCGCTTGGGTGGCAATGCTTTTAAGGTCGAACGTAATACGGCCCCTGTGGGAGATTGGTCTTCCTTTCAGACGCCATTTGACCTGTCTTTCGACGGCATCCAATATATATTTGAACTTGGAGGACAGGTAGACGTTGGAACTAATCTTTTGCTATCTGGAGCGAGTTCCTATGTGTGGTTTGTGGGTACAGTTCCTACCCCAACGGTCAACAATACGTTGTTTAGAAGCTCTGCCGACACTCGGTTACACTTCCGCAACAACTCTGCTGTCAATAAGACTCTAGCTTACCTTGACGAAGTTGCGGCAATCGCTAACTTTATCACGCGAGAAACACCTACGGGAACAGTGAATGGAGTGAATACTATATTTACTTTAGCCAATACCCCTGTGGTTGGAAGTGAATCTGTCTATCTTAACGGTGTCCAGCAAGACCCAGGTGGGGCAAACGACTATACAATCGCAGGAGCTACCATTACGTTCAATGTTGCGCCCTTGACGGGAGAAAAAATCCGAGTGAGTTATATTAAGGCATAAAATTGCTATCGAGAATACACAAATGCCGAATACAAATAAAACTATACCACCAACGTCAGGTCTTGGCCTTCAACATCTTGGTCTGCCCCTTGTTTCGCGTCCGTCTAATGTAGTGATTCCAATTGTTAAGAATGGGCAGATAGTTGGGTGGACATCTATTGATAAAAATAACCAAGTTGTTCCCGCTACTACCTCACTAACGCAATCCCCAATCTCAATAAAACCTTGCATTTTTTGTAGGGCAGTACGCACACTACAAAAAGTGTTCGCTAGATAAAATTCCTTAGAGAGACCCGAATGATTTTATCTTATAACAAAAAGCGGGTACGACTTGGAAACGTACATGGTAATCATGTGGATTTGGTTCTAAAGAAAGTCTGTTCGCTTCCCCATAATTGGTCACTATTGCCGATTCGTACAAAGATAAGATGGAAAATCTCACATCTTTTGAGGCATATTAAATGGTTAATAACATAAGCGGAAAGAAACCTCCTGCTCTCCCCGTTGATGGTAATGGCCGCGCCCTTGCTGGCTTATGCCTTCCACTGGTGGACGGAACGGGTCATATTATTGGATGGGCACCCGCCGGAGCGGTAGACCAAGGTGACGGAACGCTTGTTCTTAAGGTGGATGCTGAACTAGCAGTAGATAATGCGAACTTCACATTCAATAATCTTAAGGTAGGGTCTATCGACCAGACGGCGGCGAATTCTCGATACCTTAAAACTGATGCGGATGGAACTGTCCATGTTACTGTAGTTGGCACACCTACTGCTGATACGAACATAATCAAGTGGGGTGGTACAGTTTTAACTGGTGCGAACATTACGCCCAATATCCTTAATCTCGATGTTGCCCTTTCGACTCGCGCTACTGAAGCTACACTTGCATCAGTAAAAACTGACTTAGATTCTATTCTTGCTCGGTTAGACGTAGCTCTTTCGACGAGGGCGACTGAGGCAACATTAGGGTTGGTTAAAACCGACCTGGATGATGTCAAAACTAAGCTTGATACACTGAACGCCAAAGATTTCTCGACCCAGACAACTCTTGCCCAGGTAAAGACCGACCTTGATAGTATACTCGCTCAATTGAATGTAACCTTGTCAACTAGAGCATCGGAGTCAACGCTTGGTGCAGTAAAATCAGACCTTGACGACATTAAAACAAAACTTGACACGCTCAATGCGAAAGACTTTGCTACACAAACGACATTATTGAGTCTTAACTCCAAAGATTTTGCAACACAGACCACCCTTGCTGGCATTAAGACTCAGACCGATAAATTAACCTTTGCTGGTATTCGATTGCTCGTTGATGGAAGCGGAGTAACACAACCAATTTCAGCCGTCTCATTACCACTCCCGACGGGGGCGGCAACTGAGACTACATTAACTTCGGTAAAAACAGACCTAGACGAAATTGCGCTAGACACTGATAATCTGTCGCTGATTAAGGTAAAGACAGATAACTTAGATATAGCATTATCGACTCGGCTAGCAGATGCAACATTTACGGGAAGAATCAATACCCAAGGGCAAAAAACAATGGCGGCGTCAACGCCAGTGGTACTTGCCTCAGACCAATCTGCGATTTCTGTTAGTGTTGCAAACGCTACTGCGTCATCTGTAACCGTCGTGGCACGTAGCGCATCCTCTGTAACTTTACTTGCATCAAATAGTAGTCGTCGTGGCGCGATTATCCACAATGATGCATCAACCGATTTGTTTGTGAAGCTCGGTGCAACGGCATCTACGTCAAGTTTTACAACTAGATTGGGAGCGCAAGATAGTTATGAAGTGCCATTCCGCTATTCGGGAATTATTGATGGTATATGGGCATCCGCAGGTGCGGGAGATGCTAAGATTACGGAGTTGACATAATGGCTATCTCAAAGAGTTCAAATTCAGCAGGAAGAACACCGACAGACGGAAGTGGAGTAACGCAACCTATTTCGGCTGTGTCATTACCGCTTCCCACAGGCGCGTCCACCGAAGGAACTCTTGCTCTTGTCAAGGCTGACCTGGAAGGTACAGTTTCATCTGGAAACTCCTCGACAACACCACTTGGGGTAGGCGCAACATACACAGGCACATTTGACGATGTAACAAATTATGCCTTTATGACGATTTCTGTATTCTCAGACCAGGCTTCTGCGACAGGTGGACTTACATTTCAATTTTCGAGTGATGGGGTTAATGTAGATGTGTCAGAATCGTCCGATGTTACTGCGAGTTCAGGGCGGGGATTTGCGATTACGCCGAGGTCGCGCTTCTTCCGCATCGTGTATGTAAACGGTGCGGTAGCACAAACGGCATTTCGCCTATCAGTGGTATATCACCGGGCGGGAACGGGCTTGATTACCAAACCGCTTAGTGATTCGATAAATGATAGTAATTTCGCTCAGACAGTTCGGGGCGTCCTTGCCGGAAAGATACCTGCTGGAACATATAGCAATATTACAGCCGCCGTAGTAGGAGCCTCTCGCGCTCTAGATGTTAATGTGGTACAAAATGTATCTGCTACGGGTGCTCGTACCGACTTAGGGCAAGTATTTAGCTTGGCAGTAGATGTCAGTCTTGCAACATCTGGAGTGCGCAATCCTGCTATTCTACTCAAGAATCCAACGGGGAGCGGTAAGAGAATCAGAATTGTTCGCTTAAATGTTCATGCTACAGCCGCCGATAGTGGTATTATATGGAGGCTTTTTGTTGACCCCACGATAACCATAAATGGGACGACTCAGACCCCTGTAAATCTCAATATAGGTGGCGGCTCTAATCCCGCTACGGTAGTTACTATCTTTACACTTCCAACTGTATCGGCAAACGGGACTAGATTTTTTGGGTATTTGTCTGGACAGAATTCAAATAGTACCGAGATTGTGGGAGATGCGATTGTGGTTCTAAATCCAAACCATAATCTCTTGATTACAGGTGAACCAACCATCAACGCTCAAAACTCCGTGATTACACTTTATTGGGAGGAGGTAGTATAATGTCGCTCACCAACTTCACCGCCCAACTTTATGTCGAGAGCCTTTTGGTACAAGTTCCTGTGGGAAAATCTACTGTAACAATAGACAAGACGTTCAGTTTTGGGACGAAGCCAGCAGGGGCAATCTTGATTACGTCCGATTGTAAGTATGGAGACGTAGGCACATTGACTATAGAACATCCTATTGCGGGAACAGTCGGGCAGTTGGGAACTGTCCATCTCCCAGAAGGTAATAGAGAAATTTCAGTCTACACAGAAAGCCCAAATGTCGAAGTCCCGCCAGGGCTTATATATAGATTGGTTATAACAACAGTAGACACTTTTGGTCGTAATATTATAATCTGGTTGTTGGTAAAAAAGTAAAGGGAGATAGCTAATGGCTTTGAGCTATCATTATTGTACCGAAGCAGACGTTCGCTCCAAAATTTTGGGGCTTGATGTGAGTGATATTCCATCTACACTTTTTCAACACCTCAATGACCGCTACATCCCTTTTGCTCAACGGGAAGTGGATAGTTTCTGCGCTACAAATTTCGATGTTACGACGGTAGAAGAATTTTATGACGGAACTGGTAGCGCACTATTGAATCTTCGCCACCGCCCCGTCAGAGAAGTTTTGAACGTGACGTTGAACATTATTCCATCGGCAATCTGGTATCAGTTCAAAAGATGGTACTACACCGCCGTAACAGATTCCCTTGGCATAAGAGTTGCAAGGCAGGGTGGGATTGAGCCTATCAATGCGGCTCTGACCACCTCAACTATTCCGCAGGACATCTCATACGTCTATGACCCTGGCCTTGGTTTCACAAATCAAGATGCTAACCCTGCAAATCGGACAGCTTCATTCACGGATACAGTTCAACAGTATGGCCGTTCAGACTTGTTTGTGAACACTAGACTTGGAACTTTGACAATCCCTCCCCGAATCCTGTTTATGGAATCGCAAGGGGTTCCGTTTTGGAATTATACATGGATACGGTCTGTCCAAAATGTGCGTGTGCGGTATATTTATGGTTATTCGAGTCCTACTCAGCCCGATGCGTTAATTGGGACTGATAAAGGTAATCTTCCTCCTGAGATAACCGATGCTACAGCGGCCCTCACCGCCAAATATTTACTCATAGATAAAGGAATTTTTATGAGTTCTGGAACAACGAGCATATCAGCAGAGGGCATAAACAAAAATTATGGAGAGATGCCCTATGCGGGCCTGATAAAATACCTCGAAGAATCGGCTAAACGTACATTGACACGGTACAAAAGGTTGGGGGTCTAATAATGAAACAGGTTACGCGCTTTGAGATGAACGGAGATATTCTTACCCTCCACTTCCGCGATGACTCAGACCCAAACACTGATTCTTACAGTATAAATGTAAATTGGAAAATCAACATAGAAGTTCAAAAAGTTATCTGTGCGGCCATTCGGGTTGTTGCTACCTATCTTCTGACCGAGAATAAAAACCTAAAGGATATACACCAAGACGAATTAGAATACTTGTTCCAACAACTTCTTAAGGGGCCACTTCCTCCAGAGCCACCTTCAGGATACTAAATGGCAACCAACACAAAGACCATCACGGCGGTAACTAAAATTCTTGCTACGCTGACGAAGGTAATATCGTCAAACTCGCATATCACCTCTACTGGAACCTCACTTCTTCCAAAATGTTCAGAGGGGCTTTTATCCTCACTCGCCGTCGAAATTATTGATGAAGATTTATCCTTGAAGGTCACTGGTGGTACAGTCTATCTCTTCCGAAACCAAAATCTCCTCGAAATTCCAAAGGTCAGGATACGGTCTATTGACCCCACTACGGGAATTGAGACCCCACTTTATGAAGCTATTGACTACACTATCAATCATGTCGCAGGAGAATTGACCCTCACTGTAGCAACAGCCAACACTATCCGAGTCGAATATTTTTACAAGCCTTTGACGGATAAGACTATTGATACGCTTTTGGAACAGTCTATCACTGAGATTTCTGTCGAGATTCACCGCCCTATAAATCATCAAAGTATTCCATCCGAGTACCAACCTGCTATATGCCGTCGCCTAACTACAAATGTACTGAAGACTCTCCAGGTTGAAACTAGGGATTTCTTTGCCATCTCGATAGCAGGGCGCAGTATTTCCAAAGACCAAGTGCCAACTCATTTCGATCTTCTGATGAAAGACAATGAGACAACTTTGCGGTATATGATTACACAATTGAGACACTTTAACAATACGGCAAGGCTGGAATAAAATGCCGCGCTCCCGTAACGTCGATAGGTCACAAATCAAACGAATGAATGATGAGGGACGACTCGAAATTGGAGAGGCGGTCATGCTTAAGCTTGTTGATTCGGCCAATGCTGGAAATCCCGCAAGGGGAGTCGGGCGCACCTATACTTTTAAATTTGTCCCCACTCGCGCTATTATTGAACAAGTTGACCAGAACGATGTCTTAAACTCCGGCGGGATTTATCAAACGGGAGACATCAAGATACAACTCAACGAAAAACTCCGAGAGGTTATTGATAAAGTAGGTAATATTGGAGATAGGGTTGTATGGCAAAAATCAGAATACCGCGTGGTTGGTAAACGTCACCCAAATACCTTAACTGGTGATACCTTCTTGTACTCATATGTTGTTCGTAAAGTTGATGAGCAATCCTAATGGCCGTTACTTCCGTTGATAGACCAGGAGAATTTTTCAAACTAACAATTACATTGGAAAACACACCTGAAGAAATTGAGAGACTAGCAAATCGTGGCGAAGCTTTTGACCGAGAGCTTAAAATAGCCTTCACAAATTTTATATTTGAAGTCCATAAATATTTGCTTCGCGTTACGCCAATTGATACGGGGGAACTTCGTGGGGGATGGTTAGCCTATTTAGATGCTCATAGCATAGACTATTCCCGACAGGTAACAGATACGTCTATTGCAGAAAAAGCCCCAGGACGAGAGTACCATATAACTCCAGATGGTATACAGCTTGGTCGAGGTTTCTCACAATATGAGGTCCCTATTCCTACAGATGTAACGATTGTCAACAGTGTCCCTCACGGTATCTATTTGGAAGATGGAACATCGAAAATTCCCGCCCGAAATTTTGTGGGGCTGACGCGGTATAAAGCGGAATTTCTGTATGAAAAGCTAATGAAAGACTGGCTATCAAAAATTGAAGGGGTCAATGAGATTGTTCCAGCCGACGCACCTCCAGAAATCCAGGTATAACAATGCCTATTCCAAGTGGATTCGTCCCAAAAGCGGGCAAGCAACAACTTATGGCAAGCTTCAATAACTTTCTAGTCTCACAACTAGATGGTGGAGAAGTCCATGATGGTGCGGCCACATCTTTGCCTCTTGGTAAGACATTTTGGTGGCTGTTTGGATATCCACTTACCACTTTAATGTTTCCATCTATATCAGTAGTTGAGGTTGGATTATTTAACAAAGGCGAATTCGCAATAGGAAGATTGTTGGGGTTCGAGTCTGACGGGACTCCAATCAAAGGTACAAGAAATCAGACGTTAGTAGAAATAAACTGTTGGGCTAAAGATACAGATACAAAAGCCGACGCAGAAAAAGTAGTACGAGAGCTACGCGACAGAATTATCTTTGCGCTGACAAATGCAGGGCAATTTGATGAAACAACAAATGGTTTGCTCATCCCTCCGATAGAACTAAAGAACTACAATGTGATAGGCAATCCAAAAGTGGGTCTCATCAATATTGACCCTTCAGATAACGCAATCAATGAAAAATTCATCGTGGATAGCGTCGATGCAAATATCAAGAGATACAAACTGCTCGTTAGGATTTTCTGGTTCGAGCTATCCGAACCATTACCATAATGGTGTACATCTATGCTCTCATAGACCCAAGAACAAAATTAGTCAGGTATGTTGGGCAGACCAGTAACTTAAAGGAACGATATTATCAACATTGTTCGTCCACAACCTTACGAAAAACGTATGTAGGATGTTGGTTAAAAAGTTTGTGGAGATTAGAAATAAAACCTATCCTCGAAGTCCTATCCGTTGAGACAGAAGAAACGTGGAAACAGGGTGAAAAATTTTGGATTGCTTATTTTCGACGATTAGGTTGCTCTCTAACAAATCTTACAGATGGTGGAGATGGGACAAGAGGAATAGTGCGGAGTTCTGAATTTCGTGAAAAGATTAGACAGGCAAATTTAGGAAAGAGACATACGGCAAAAACAAAAAAGAAAATGAGTGAAAATCGAATGGGACATCCCGTTTCCCAAAAGGTAATAGACAGGGCGCACAATCTAAATTTAGGAAAGGTTTTCTCGCTAAAAACGAGAGAAAAAATGCGTTTGGCCCATATTGGAAAAGCGTTGTCCTCCGAGACGCGAAAACATTTGAGCGAAGCCATTAGAGAAAGTTGGAAAATAAGAAAAACTAAACAACTACAACTAGTTGTTCGATAAGGAGATATAACAATGCCGGAGACGGTTATAGGCACCCGAACCAAGTTAGAGTTGATGAGTAAGACACATGGAGCCATCAGGGTTCCATTGGCGCAATCATTTGACTACACCCCGAAGTACACGGAGAGAACAATCTTCGAGTTTGACCGAAGTGATGCTATTCTCATCGTGTCTGTGTTCGATGGGGTAGATGTCAAGTTTGATTACTTCGACACAGATAGTCATTTGGTGGATTCAGTATTCAATGACCTTAGCCCTGCCGCTACTGTTACGAAGAATGACCCATCAACGCTTAAGCACTTCAACGGAATGTTGAACATTCGCTCTGAATCAACAGGGAAAATCTTTCAGAGTGTGTATATGAAAGAAGCCCGCGTGAAGGGATTTGCGGCAACGGAGCCAGTCCGAGAGGAATCAAAAATTACTGTTGATGCTTCTGCTCTGAACGTGATTCGGCTCAAGGGTGCGGCTATTATGTACGTCCGAATGTTGGATTTTGACCCCGACCCTGCCGTATTTCTTCAAGGGGCTTCAAACTCTGAAGTTGACTTAAACTTCCCCGATGTTCCAGGGCCATATGTCATTACCTTGCCCCACACGGCAGTTGCAATTGACCCTGCGGGTTCGCTGTCCTTGCGTGTTCTGAAGAATGGGAACGAAGTTACAACGGGGTTTACATTAACCACGACTACCTTCACCGTTCCGACTGAACCCGCCGACACAGACATTTGGGAACTCTGGGCGGCGTATATTGATTCATAATTTAGTGTGACAATTTTGAGGAGAGGTCAAAACGTCTGCCCGCGTATTCAGAATCCGTGACTCCCGACATGGTATCTGGACTTCTCCTCATTTTTTGTTGACGTAATTGGGTCAGGTCTATCGGGAAAACTATCGGAGGACAAATGGAAAACACCGAGGCGCAAGACATAGTTGAGTCTGTTGCCAAAAATAGTGTTGTTACAAAAGCCTATGAGAAGCTAAATCGCAAATGTGTAGACATGGATGTTCCTAGGCAATTGACATTGCTGGAAACTATTGAGTCGGTACTTATTTCGCTAAAGGCCGACTCTCCTGATAAAACAAACCAAATCGCTGAAGCTGAACAGCAAATTGAGAGCCTTCGGAAAGACTCTATCATTGGCACGTTAGTCCCGCTCAAAACAACGGATATGTTCCTTGTCCAGGGCTTGATTGCGGAAACCGCCATGAAGGGTAAAGAGATGGGGTTCGAGATGGACGTTCAGCTTTTTATTATGACTAAAGCTGAACGATGTGGAACCATCTACCTATCACTCAGAAAACGAAACAATATTGAGGAAAGATACTTCAAGAATCAAGAAGAAGTGTTAGAAGTCGATGACCGCGTAATGCAGGAAATAGTTAAGGTTTATCGAGACAATTTTATGTTGACTGAGGTTGAAAGAAAAAACTCGTAAGGAGCGCCCTATTTACTAATCGGCTTCATCTGGCGCGTTCCTACGGATTAAATATTTTTGAAGCCGACTCAATAGAAAATCTAACTATTGAGCAGTATTATGCCCTTGTAGAGGCGACTATCGAAGCTGCTAATCAAGCTACAGGGAGGGATTCAGGAAGAACTGTATCTATACGGACTAAACCCTAATGGCATCTCAGCTATCCCTACGCATATCAAGCCAACTTGACAAGAAAGGCTTTGACGACTTCAAACGGGAGTCCAAAGGTCTAGTTGATAATATTCGACAAGCCAATACCTCCACCCAAAACCTTGCGGAATCGTTTTCTAATCTGGGAAGCATTTTGGTTGGAGTTTTTGCGGCTAGTGGGATTAAGGCTTTTGTTGCAGCGGCCTTAGAAACGGATAGGTCGGTAGCTATCATCGCGGGTCGCTTTAAAGCGTTAGGAGATGCTGGCATTACGTCGGCTCAGGACGTTGAGGCCCTAACCGCCTCTCTTGCTAGGACTAGTCAGTTTTCACAGACTGAATTACTTGCGGCTTTGAACGCTACTCTCCGAACCGCCAAAAGTTCAGGTGAGGCATTTAATGTTCTTGCTACAGCCCAGACCCTTGCGGCGGCAACTGGTAAGGAAGTAGCAACTGCGGCTTTTGCGATTACCAGGGCGCAACAGGGGGGTACTCGACAGCTACAAATTATAACTGGCTTATCTTCCGCCCGAATCAAACAGCTTAATGATGAAGGAAAACTACTTGACGTTATTAATGCTAAGTTTAAGGACGCGGCAGAGGCGGCGGGAAGCACTTTAGCAGGTGAACTTAAAAAACTTGGTAATCGGTTTACGGAAATAGGGGAAAGTATAGGTCATCAACTTCTTCCATTTCTACAGTTTGCTATTGATACACTTAAAGCGATTCCTACCCCCCTCATTACAGCGGCAACTGCTACACTTGCGTTTTTAGTTGCAACAAAAGGAATCGCCTCCGCTCTTGCCGTCTTAGGGATTGGTTCGACAACAGCCAGCAAAAGTGTTTCAGCATTAGGAGTGTCGGCTGTGGGTACGGCGGCCCAGATGTCTGTATTGAAAACTGCGGTAACTCAAACTACGGTAGAGGTAGAGAGATATGGAGTGGCAATTGGTTCGAGGGGCGTACAAACAGGAGGATTCAAAGCAGCACTTTCGGGAATTGGGGCAGCAATTCCTGGTCTTGCATTAACTGGTGGGATAGCAGCTATAGAGCTATTCGTTGCAAGTTACCAGGCGGGTACAGACAAAATCAATGAAGCTACTGCTGCGATGAATCTCAAATTTTCTGGGGTTCCTGAAGCTCTAAAAGACAACCTCAAAGCACTTGGTTCTCTTGAACAGCAATCCCAAGGAGCTAAAAATGCTATAGCTTTATTGAATGAGCAACTTGATAAATTACTAGCTCAGGGGATTAGTGGCGACCGAAATCGTATAGCACGTCAAACAGCCGAACGGGATAGACTCGTTGCAGAATCCCGTCAGATTCAGGAGCAAATAGACTTCCGCAAGAAACTTGAAGCCGAAGGTACGAAGGAAGAAGAAAAACGATTTAGGGAACTTACCCAAGCAAAAGATACTATTCGTGCAACTGACCTTTCCCGTGATATTGCCTTTCTTACTCAAGAACTAGAAGATGACAAGATTCAAGGAGAAGAGCGGAAGGTTAGACAATTAAAACGGCAAAATGACCTTATTGAGATTCACCAATTAGGTTTGGCGCAAATTATTAAAGCTCACGAAGACGCTAACCGAAAGCTAACTCTCTTAGAACAGGCGGTTGCAGCCATACGTCCAACGGAGGTATCCAAACTGGCCTCTGATGAACAGGACAAAATCATTAACTCAGAATTGAGACTTCGTAATCGAAAGCTAGAAGTAGCAAAAACCGAAAAAGAAGATGCTATCCGAAAAGCTAAAGAAGAATTTGAAAACTCTTTTAAGACCGCCCAGGATAGAGAAGGTCTTGAAAAGAAAATCTCTGACGCTATTAAAGATGAGCGAGGTAAGCAACTCACTATTCACCAAGATTTTGAGGGGAAGATTAAAGATTTTGAGTTTAAGGGACGCAAAGACCTTCGAGAAGAAGAGCGTCGAAAAGTTGACGAATTGGCCCGCCAGCAGGAAAGGAGAATCGACCAAGAGGAAACGCTAAAACAAGCAACTAAAAAGCGCCTTGGTCTGCTAGAGGAACAAAGGATTCCTGCCGTTGTAGAAATCAAGACAGTGGAATTTTCGGGAAACCTCACACAACAAATTACAGATGAGTTTAGGAAGAAGCTAGGGGATAACTTTATTATCATTAAGGTAAAGGAACCTGTGACAGCCATAGCCCCGTCAGGTAAACACTAAATGTCTCAGCGCGTAGATGTAGAGTGGCGAAAAGGAACAGACGGGTTGGGAGGAACTTATACGTTCTTTCCTCGTCCTTCTCTTACCCGCCCCGTGACAGGACAAAAAAAGGTCGAGTTCAAAATCCCTCTTTTAACAGGGAGCGTCACACAACTCCTAGGTAAAGACTCCGACACAATTATTCTAACTGGAGTATTAGTACAAGCCGATGCTAGTAACTTTGATGCTCTAGATACTCAAAGGAGAAATCTTGTTTCTGGGGTTGGTAATGGCGTAGGGCAACTTCATATTATTTCCAATCTTGGCAATCCCGATAGTAAGCATATATTCTACCGAGCGATTCCCACAAAAATAGATTTCAAAGAACAGACCAATTCCCAATTATTAGATTACACAATTGACTTGCTCCTATCCGACCCAACGGAGAATATTGTTTAATGTCAAACTTTATAGTAGATACTGGTGGAACCCTCTTTACAAATCTAATCTCTTATTATAAGCTTGAAGAGGCCACAGGGACGAGGGTAGATTCGGTTGGTACTAACAATCTCACCGATAATAATGCAGTAACTAATGGGACTGGTATAAGAGGCAATGCCGCACAATTCGCCAGAGCCAGTAATCAAAATCTCACGCACGTTGACAATGCCGCCCTCTCAACAGGAGATATTGATTTTACATTTGCGGGTTGGGTCTTCTTGGACTCCAAACCAAGTCAAATGGGGATTGCTGGAAAAGGAGACGGTGGGGGCGCAACAAGTGATGAGTGGAGAGTAGAATATCTTGGAGGAGTCACAGACCGATTCCTATTTATTGTACGGGGTGGAACGGCGGCTGTAATTGCGAATAATTTTGGTTCTCCTGCTACCGGAACGTGGTATTTCATTGTGGTGTGGCATGATTCCGTAGGCAACACTATTAACATTTCCGTAAATAATGGAACAGCAGATAGTACAGCGTTCTCCGGTGGCCCAAACGATACAACCAGTGGATTTGTAATTGGGAATGGATTTAATCCCATCATCTCCGCCTACTCTTGGGATGGAAAAGTTGATGAGGCAGGTTTTTGGAAAAAACTTCTATCAAGTCAGGAGAAGATTGACCTTTACAATGGCGGTACTGGAAATACCATCACGAATGTAACGACTTCTACAAAAACCATCAACGCAAATACGAACATTAAGACGACCTTAACTAAAACGATAGATGCAAATACTAATCTCATCACCGCGCAGAATACAGATACTATCAACGCCAACACAGACATCTTTGGAGCTTTACATACGGAAACGATAACAGCGAATACTGTTATTAAAGTAATTGCGACCAAGACGATTGACGCTGTAACATTTATCAAAAAGACTATTCTGCAACCAATAGGCGCTGTTACCACCATCTTGCTCCGACCCACCAAAACAATATCTGCAAATACAACCATACTTGCGAGAGAGCCAAACCTTGTCCTTTACAAAGAATCTGACCTCTCAACTCCTGTTGGAACTTTAAGCAACCCATTAAATTTTGGGACTGTGGATGCGGGAACTACTGTACTACAGGTTAATAACCCCTTTGTTCTATTCAATGATAAGGGCGGTACGCTCAAGTCATTTGATGCTAGAGAGGTCACAATCAGCGTTGTTGAATTTAATCTGGTCGATGAATTATTGGGGTCAAGTAATGGGTTAGCAAGCCAGTTGTTTACAGTGGCATTTCCTCCGGCTGTAGACAACAATGATAAAATTACGATAAAGGTCAACAATATTGGTTGGACAAGAGTATCTTCTTTTGCAGGATTCCAGCCTACGTCTGAGATATATACCTTTAACGCCACAACAGGAACCATCACATTCGGAGATGGTCTACAGGGCAAAATTCCTCCTGCTGGAAATAGCATCAAAGCCTCTTATACGCCCGACACACAGCTATTCGGAAAACAGGCCATTGAACAATTGTGGATTGGGGTACAATCCAGTGGAGTGATTTCCAACAATATAACCACCCAACTTGAGGAAAGGAACGCTACGGATACAACTCATGTCCAAATTATTCACCATCCCAAAGTTGTATCTGTGAGCGGCGTTTGGTTAGCAACAGACCCGAATCGTCTCGGCACAAATTATTTTACTGGTGGGGGGTTCAACGACCAGACAGGAATCATTAACCTCGGAACTCCGCTTCCAAGTATTCAACGAGTTCTTGTAGATTATGTATACACAATTGCGGATGATGCGGAGGGTATCTTTACGCAACTGAATGATGTAGTTACCCATACTTTCACCAACTCTATTCCCTCTAACAACGCAAAAAGATTGAACTTCCTGGCCGCGATTCCAAGTGATGCTTCATCATCAGGGCTAGCGACCATAAAGCTCAAGGTAAGAATCACATATAAAATCTAAGTAACCGAAAGGTGGTGATATAATGCCAAGTATCTTTGAGTTCTCAGAAAGCAATAGTGCCGGAGAAACCGTTACCAATGGGATATTGAATGTCAACTTCGGTAATCTCGATTCTCCAAATCTGTCCACTCCGAACAATAGAGTAGTTGCCGGATTGAACAGTTTTGAGAAGTGGTTTCGAGGACACTTTACCGGAACGTACACCACGATTGATAACCTGAAGTTCTGGAAATCCGCAGGGTCACTCGGAACCGGAGTCAGTATTAAGGCCGCAGTAAACGCGGCGTTTGCTACTCCAACGGACAGCACATCAGTTGTTGCGACGGCTAATGTTCCCACAGTGGTAGGAAGTGCGCTTGTCCCAACAAGTCCAGGTGCTTCCCCGTCATATGATGGGTACATAATTATGCAACTTCAGACAACTGGAGCGGCAAGCCCAGGTTCGATAGGTACACAAACTTTTTCGTTGAGATTCGACGAGGTTTAAGGGCAATCCAATGCTCGTTTAAGCAATAAGACATGGATTGCCGAAGGGAATACAATTCCTTCGGCACAACTCTAGGAGACAATTCAATGTCAAAACTTACCTTAGTCTGGATGGCATATTTTCAAGGCGGGAAACTGCTCTACCAATTTGAGGATGAAGAGCAGACCAAAGAGCACCTATTCAAAGAAGTACTTGACCGCCAGGACGACCTCAAACTATTCTCGCTCATCAATACGAAATCCAACCGTATCTATCAGATTGACCTTGAAAACGGACGATTTCGTTTTTTTGCTCCTGGGTTTGTAGCGAGTCCCGAAGACGTGGTGGAAGGTTCAACTGAAAATAAATATCGCCTCATCCACTTTAGACGAATCGAAAAGTCATTCGCCTATGGCGCAACCTCAACAATTGAAGAGCTTTCAACCTCTATAAAATATTTTCTTGGTTATCAGTACACTACCACTGAAGGAAAAAATATCAAACACATGGCCCAAATCACGGATAATGATGAGGTCTACTTAGTATAGCAATGCCAACTAACACGAAATTCATAGACTCTATTTCAACTATTGCTCTCCGCAACGTGGAGTTCATAGGCCATATCATTTCTGAGCGAGCAGGAATAGTTGATGAGGAGACTCACATCATTGTTGACCAACCACTTCCTACGGCTCCCGTCATCGCTACTGCAACCGACCTGAAATACGGAGATACGATACGGCTTTTTTTGGGGGGGGGGGGGGCGGTCTTTTACCGCCTGTACAAAAAAACCATCCACAAAACATATA
>OBEQ011631107.1_pt1 | contig 98265 bp, 136 predicted proteins | sample 1670901 | NCBI WGS metagenome assembly OBEQ01 (sample SAMEA104232315, study PRJEB22302) | groundwater metagenome | biome: forest; feature: aquifer; material: groundwater | place: USA | collected 2011-08-07 | depth 5.4 m
ACTTAAATAAAATAACAATTCCATAACACTATGGTAAGAAGACAACTTGCAAGAGTAACAACAGAAGGCTTCAAACCAGACGAGAAAAAAAGATACAAAACCAAAGAAGGCTTTGTCGTTGAAAGGGGGAGTTATGTTGTGCTAAAAGAAGGTATTCTTGAAAGAGATAGGCAGGAAAATCATCTTGAGCTCACAATAAAAGGAGATTCTCGTGTGAAAAAACTGCATATCAAAGGTATTCCTTCAATAGAGGTAGGTGATGAAATAACAGCAAAAGTTGATGTTTCAGTGCCAGTGTATAATGGTGATATGCCTGATGAAAGAAAATCAATACTTGGTTTTAATTATAGAGATAAATTATATGAAGAAGAAAGAAGTGTTAGTGAATTGCAGTGGTCAAGATTTGGCCAGTACAGAGGAACGCATAGAAATCTTTTAGACGTTTAATAAAGCATTTTCATCTGCATGTATTCAAATCGTAGGAAATTTATAAAAGTATCTCATAGGCATATTTATAAATAAAATAAAGTAATGTACATGCATGAAAAAGTCAGTAATAATATTGATTTTCATTGTACCAATGATTCTTTTAGTGAGTTGTAACAAGTCTGAAGAAATAAAAGAAATTCCAGATGCAAATGCTAATAAGATAAATACTTTTGAAGAATGTGTTGCTGCAGGTTATCCTATCATGGAAAGTTACCCAGAACAATGTGCAACTCCGGATGGAGTAACATTTGTCAAAGAAACAGCGTTTGATCCAAATGATTATTTTTTCCAAAATATGATTGAAGAAGGTGATGCAGTTATAGGAGGCAGACCTATTGAAGGATTTAATCCTGATCTTTACATGCAGGCTTTCCCAGGATTGACAAAGGAAGACTTTAACAACGTTGAAGCAATCAATGGAAAATGGTCCCTTGTGAATGGGGAGTTAATCTTCCAAACGATAAGTGATCAAGGAATTATTACAACAGCAGATGGAACAATTAATGAACAGGGCATGGAGACCTTGCTTAGTAAATTATCACAAAAGTTTAATATTCCTTCTGATTCTAAAGAGAACATTGATGCAATCATAGAAGAAATAAAATAATTTTTTTTACAAGCACGTTGATCCTTTCAAGTATGCAGTATCATAGAGTTTGACATTTCCAATATCTGCCCCAGGAGTGAAGGTGACATAATCAAAAGGGAAGTAGTCATCATGGAACAATCGAATTTTGCCACCATTACCAACAACCACAAGTAAAACAGAAGCAACGATAAAAAATTTAACACCGCTCTTTTTTTACATGACCTTGATAATCAAGAAACCATTAAATAGCTTTCTAACGTCATTTTGGCTTTGCTAGACATCTTTAAATACCCATTTAATATTCTCAATATAATGGGAAAAGGCAAATTAGAAGTGGTTGCACGATGGCTTATTGCAGTACCACTTTTACTCTTTGGTCTGAATAGCTTCTTTAATTTCATGCCGACACCGCCACTGACAGGCAACATCGCAGCGTTCATGAATGGTTTGATGGCAACAGGATATTTCCTTCCCTTTTTAGGCCTCGCTTATATTTTCATCGCAGTATTACTTATCTTTAACAGATGGGTGCCTCTTGCATTAGTTGTTCTTGCTCCAATTTCAATACAAATAATACTCTACCATATTTTCTTAGATCTTCCTACAATACTTCCCGGTTTAATTATATTTTTACTGAACATTTACTTAGGCGTGAAGCATTTCGACGCATATCGCCCGATGTTCAAGTAAAGATTTTATTATTTTAGACAAGAAACCTATTCTGAAGAATTTTCGGATTATTTTGAGAAGGTCATATTAAAACTTTAGATTAGTTTAGTGCATGGCTAACTGGATAGTGTCATTAAAAGTCTTCAAAACCAACGGAAATAAGTTCTTCAAAGTCACAAGAGACAAACATTTTAAAAAATTGACAGACATCCACCAGTATTACAAACCAGAAGATATTACCTAAACTTTTTAGACATTGCAGCAAAGGCCTTCGATCTTGCCTTTTCGTATGCCTCATCACTAATTTTATTTTTAGAAGTACCTTTCAATTTCAAAAAATCAATCATTGCTTTTTTCATGTTGATTTCTTCAATTTTTTCTCTCAGAGCATCACGGATAAACTCAGTTCTGTTTTGGTAATTCTCGTCTACAATAGTATCAACTTTCTTCAAAAATTCCCTTTCCAGTTTGAGAGTAATCATCTCGGTAGTCATATATCTAAAGTATATCCAAAAGATATATAAGCTTTTCCTTAGGTATATCCATAATATCTGTGTAAAAGATCTAGAATAAACAAACGTCTTTTGTTTTAAGCTAGCGAAGCAATCCTATTTCTTCTCAAACAACCGTATCAGCTCGTTAACATCCTCTTCCTTAGGTTTCTCTTTCACTTCTACAGCTTCTTTCTTAGAATGAGCCCGATACTTCTGCCGTTTTGGAAACTTTAATGTTTTACCGCCCATATTCTCAACACTTCATAGTAAGATTTAAAAATCTTCTCTCAAGCAATAATTTTTTCTTTATGTTTCTCTGCAATCTTATCGAGCAACAAATTAAACATCTCTATCAGCACCTTCACTTCTTTCTTATCAGTATGTAGTTGATACAACTGTCCTCCACTTACCTTTCTCGTCGCCTTGATCAAGCCACTTGCAAGTAACTCCTCCATGGTATTGTACGTAGTGGCCCTGTTCAATCCAGTTTCCTTCGCCACATCACCAATGCTAAAATCCAATTCTCTCGTCTCAAGAAAAAACTCAAGTATCCTGTTTCTTGGTGTAGCTCCGAATATGGTTGCAAATTCTCCCCACGTTGTTTCTTCCATTTTTCTCCTCCTATTGTAGTAAGTCCTTTACTTCGCTTAGCCTTTCAGAATTAAGTGAAACATGTCTCTCCGTTGGCTTTTGCTTTGTCAATACAAGCCCTTCCTTGATGCATCTCTTCCAATCATGCACAGCTTCCTTATGCTCTTTCTTTGGAAGGTTTTTTATCCACCGAAGGCACAATCTTTCAGGAATGTGTTTTCCTCCAATTCTGTGCTGGTTGTACATTCTTCTTAAGAGCACAATACATCCTTGGCTTGCTGCAATTCCACCCATCACAGCTAGATGTTAGTGTAATCTTATGAAAGTGCCCACAGAATTCTGGAAGACTTTACGGCTTTATATATTCTTCTATCTTTTTAGACAATATGTATAAAAATATAAATAGTAATCTTTATATACTACTTCTCGTCCCTCTTTATAAAAATTGCTATATTCCAAAACAACAAATCAATTGATATTTTCAAGATAGGAGGCCCTGTACCATGTCAAAACAAGGAAAAAAGTGTCCTGAGTGTGGTTCTACAAATATTTTAGCAGACCAAGAGCGTGGAGAATTAGTCTGTAAAGCATGCGGTCTCGTCATAGAAGAAAAAATGGTGGACTTCGGCCAAGAATGGCGTGAGTTCGAAAACGATCAAGAAAAACGAAGACGTACCGGAGCTCCTATGACATACTCCGTTGACGCTGAAGAACCGATTATAATCCGAAAAAATAATATTGTTGAAATAGTAAAAATCGGGGAATTCACCAATAAAATTCTTGCAGAAAACAATGCGAAGGTACAAAGAGAAGGCACAATAGAATATCTTCCACTTGCAGGAGGATATGAGGCAGTTTCTTTTGATAAAGATAATAAAATATCTTTTAAGTCAATTGGAGAAGTTTCAAGGCATCCAGCAAAGGAAGTGTATGAAATCATTCTTGAAACAGGAAAGCGTGTCAAGGTAACAGGCAACCACAGCATTTTCACGGTGAGAGATAAAGAAGTTGTGCCTGTTAAAGTGGCAGACATCAGAGAAAATACTTTTGTGGTTGTTCCAGAAAAACTTCCTTTTACTGAAGAAGACATTACGATAAACCTTTTAGAAGAGTTCATTTACACATCAGACAAAGATGAATACTACAAAAATATTTACCTAAGAAATATTGCTGATCCAGCACTCTTTGCAGAGATTAAAGATAAAATAAGTACAAATGCACAGCTCAAGCAAAAGTTCAAGAATTGGAAGAGACACAGGACGCTTCCAGTAACTGAAATCAAAAAACTTGGTCTTGACATGTCCCATTACAATCTCAAAGAGGCAGTCATTGGAACATACAGTGGAAGAAACACGCTCCCTTTAAGGCTCTATGTCACGCCAGAATTATGTCGAATCTTAGGTTTGTATGCTGCTGAAGGCGATTCCAATAAGCATACGGTGCGATTCTCCTTTGGAGCACACGAAACAGAGTACATCAACGAAGTTGAAAATTTTATCAAGAAGAATTTTGGCTTCAACGTAGGAAAGTATGAAAAAATTGGTGCGCTCCAGCTGGAAATACGAAGCAAACTCTTAGCACTATTATTCTCAGATATTCTCCAGGCAGGAAACAATGCACATAACAAACGCATTCCTTCAATGCTCTTTAGAACAACCAAAGAAAATAAAGAGGCATTCATAAAGGCCTACATTGATGGGGATGGTTCCTATACGGAAAAATATAACACAGCACGTCCAGACATCAATATTACAACGACGTCAGTAAATCCGTTGCTCTCAAATGATGTTCTGGCAATGTATAGTGCTTTAGGTTTGCATGCCCATTATCAAACCGAGATAGTTGCACCGCACGTTATTGAAGCAACAGGGCAGTTGCTGCCGCAATCGTATGCAACAAAAACCGTTATCAAGAATCCAGACACTGCAGTGAAGCTTGGCTACTTGAACTCAGCAACAAAGCCAAGAGGCAAGGGTGCAATTGAAACACTCATGCCTGCACCAAAAGAGTACAAAAAAGAATATGGTTATAGAGACAGCATAAGGATATCCAAGCAAAAGGCATTATACATTGCAGAAAAGTATTCAGATAGTAAGCTAAGAAAACTAGCAACAGCACCATTCATCTATGTAAGAGTAAGAAAAATTAACAAGCTTCCTTCATCTGATGGATATGCTTATGACATTTCAGTTCCTGGCTCTGAAAACTTTGTTGGAGGTATTGGTGGAATATTTCTACACAATACAAGATATGATAGAGGTCTCGGAACAGACATTGGCCAGCGCGGAGATATCTTCCAGTTAGACGGCAAAGGTATGAATAAATTCTTGCGATTACGAAAATGGCAATATCGTATTTCTACAGCAATTGAAAGAAATTTAAAATTAGCTCTAGCAGAACTCAAGCGTGTCGCTTCATTCTTAAAATTACCAAAAGCAGTGGAAGAAGAAGCAGCAAAGATTTACACGTTAGCAGTCCAACGAGGTCTCGTCAGAGGCCGTTCCATGGAATCGGTGGTAGCCGGTGCATTATATGCAGCATGCAGACGACATGAAATTCCAAGAACTCTTGACGAACTCAGCGAGGCATCAGGTATCGAAAAGAAAGAAGTCGGTAGAACATATCGTTTCATCACACGAGAATTAGGCATCCGCATCTTACCATCCAATCCCGTTGACTACATTCCACGATTTGCTTCAGCATTAAAGTTAAGCGCAGGAACACAATCAAAATCAGTGGAAATCCTAGAAATGGCAGAAAAGGCAGACCTAACCTCAGGAAGAGGCCCTACAGGAATTGCAGCTGCATCTCTTTACCTCGCAGCATTAATGAATGATGAAAAGAGAACACAAAGAGAAGTTGCAGACGTTGCAGGCGTTACAGAAGTAACCATAAGAAATCGTTACAAGGAATTATTCAACAAGTTAAATTTAAAAGATAAGTTAAAGAAAGATATCCTAAAGAAAGAGGCGCAATAAAAAAGCAAGAGGTGATTAAGTATTTTTTTCAACAACTTCAAAAAAAGTTTGCAACAATTGAATCCACGATTAATCGTGCCTGATTTACTCTACTTAATCTTTGGTGTCATTCTCCTTATACTCTTCGGTGCATTCAATGGACTCACTGCAATTACGCAAGAAGAAGTCTATCGAAATATCACAAACAACTTCACGCGATTCATCTCATCACTGATCGCTGTCTTTGTTATCGGCTTCTTTGTCGGAGCAAGACTCAAATCGTTCAAGCTGGTAATGATTGTCCATGCAGTACAATACAAATCCACCCATCTCTGGCAAGCATACAGGGAATCCGCAAAATTCTACTGGAAGATCGTTGCATTAAAAGTCATGTCTTTCTTGTTAGTGCTCATAGGAGTCATTTTCGCACTTGTCGTTTATCTTATGTTGGAACCCGTTAGTCCTATACTCGCAGCAGTCCTTGCAGTGCTTATTGTTGCTGCATTCTTCCTTTCCTTGTTCTTCAGGGAAGCAGCACTCTTCATGAACAGTTTGGAACCGCAGAAAGCAATAGGAAGGTCAATGGAAGTGTTCAGGAGAAAATATCTTTCAGTGTTGTTCATAGCACTTGTCATCCTGCTCGTGAATGGATTTTGGATATCAACGAACACGCATGTACCGCAGCAGCACGGCTTGAGAAATTCGTTCCTCTCGCTCATGTATATGGTCATCATGTTCTTCATCTCTGCATGGTCGCAGTTGTTTGTCTTTAACACCTATGCAACATTGAAAGGAAATAAACTAATACATGTGAAGAAAAAAAGAGTGCGAAAATAAAATGGAATCAAACAAAAAATCATCTCGTAAAAACAAAACAGGAAAAGGACTGTATGCATGCCTTGGAACTCTTAAAAAAGACAAAGAATTCGAGGCAATTGAAAAATCAATGGAAAAAGGTTGGAAAGAATGGAGCAAAAAGTATGCTTAGAATTTCGAAAGTATAAAAGAAATTCACCTTATCTAAAATTTAAATGCTAATAGTCATGAAATCTTTTGCACACACAACTTCTTTACCAAATGCTTTTTTCGCTTCTTGCAGCATTTTATTATTCACGTCAGCTTCTTCATAGCGTTGGCTGAAATGGGTGATAACAAGCTTCTTTGCTTTTGCTTTTTTCGCAATCTCTCCTGCCTGCACGGCAGTGAGGTGCTTGAACAATTTCGCCTTGTCAGCCCTTTCATGTAAAAACGTCGATTCAATCACAGCAATATCTGCATCTTTTGCAAGTTGCACTGCACCCTTGCAAACACCCGTGTCAAGGACAATGCCAACTTTCTTCCCTTCTTTCAGGTAGGTGACATCTTTCCACTTGATTGTTTTTCCTTTGAAAATAATATTCTTTTTGGATTTCAATTGTGCAATGACTTCACCGCTCGGCAACCCAAGCTTTTTCATTTTATCTTTGTCCATGGCAACGCGGTCTTTATACTGCACATAATATCCCAAGCAAGGAATACTATGACGCAAGAAGTAAGCACCAAATATATAATCTTCATCTTCCAAAAAAACTCCGTCTTTGTTAATGATAGTAAAATCAAGTTGTATTTTCTTGTCAATGTCAAAGGTCTTCATGAGCATAAACAATTTATTCTTGACTTCTTTCGTTCCATACACGCATACTTTCTTCTCAAAAGAATTCTTTGCAATATTTTCAAGCATGCCAGGCAATCCAAACACATGATCTCCATGCCAGTGCGATAAAAATATTCGTGTTGTCCTTGGAGGAGATATTTCTGCAATGCGCATCTGTCGTTGGATGTTCTCGCCACAATCAACAAGTATCTTCTCTTTGCCGCAATCTAAATAAATCCCGCTTTGCCCTCTGTCCTTGGTAGGCACCATGGAGGACGTCCCTAAAAACGTTATACGTATCGCAGTCATAATATAACTAACCCAAAGGCTTTTATAAATAATTCTTTTTTAAAGCACCATGGCAGAAGCATCATTTACAGGCATGTTACTAGGCCCTAATATAGTCGCAGAAGATAATCCAAAATCTCGTGAGTTATACGACAAGTCACGAATAGGCGAGCTACTTTCAGGGAAATTCAAGTATTCTTTAGTCGAAGCATTATTCTTGTTAGAGTCAGGAAAACTCGAAATCAAATCAGGAAAAAAAACAATAACTGCAGACGCATTCATAGCAAAAACGCAAAAGACAGAAAAGAATTTCTGGATCCGTTATTTAGTCTATAAAGATCTGCGCTCACGCGGTTATATTGTCAAAACAGCCTTAAAGTTTGGAGCAGACTTTAGAGTATACGACAAAGGAATAAAGCCAGGAGAAGACCACGCAAAATGGATTGTATTTCCAGTTCATGAAACAACGACATTGACATGGCATGACTTCTCTGCAAAGAACCGTGTTTCACATTCAACAAAGAAGAATTTGCTGATAGCAGTCATAGACGAAGAAGAGGATTTAACTTATTATGAAGTGGCTTGGTTAAGACCATGAAAGAGATAGAAGTAAAAATTCTAGAAATTGATAAAAAAGAAGTGGAAAAAAAGTTAAAATCTCTTGGGGCTAAAAAAATATTTGATGGCATTTTACAGGCACATTTTTATGACTTTCCTAACAAGAGCATTCACAAAGCACAGAATCTTTTTCGTTTGAGAAAAGAAAATAACAAAGTATTCCTCACATACAAAGAGTTTATCACAAAAAACAAAGTGAAAATATTTGAAGAGCACGAAGTTGAAGTCTCAAATTTTATAACCACACACAATATGCTCTTGGCATTAGGATTGAACAAAAAGAGAGAAACAAAAAAACACAGAAGGTCATACATACTCAATGGCGCACACATTGAAATCGAAACCTACCAAGAAAAGAACAGCAACATCCCACCATTCCTTGAAATAGAAGCACACAATCTAAAAGCAATCTACAGCATAGCAAAAAAGATGGGGTATACAACAACAGATTGTAAACCTTGGGGATTTGGTGAGCTTGAGAAGTATTATAGAACGCGAAAAAGTTAGTAATACTACAAATTCACAGTTCTTTTAAGAACTCTTTTAGATCTTTCTGAGACCACCATCCAAAATCATTTGGAATAGTCTGCTTATCAAAACTAACAATCTCAGTAACCTCATTGCCATATCTTCCGGGTTTTGGAATTTTTTCAATATCAGCAACAACGCAAGGAATTATTGCCCACTGGTTGTCTTTTTCCTGAACAGAAGAATCTAAGTAAACAAAAGTTATCTTCTTGACAGAAACTCCTGCCTGATCTTTCACAATTCTCTTCACACATTCTTCAGCAGACTCTCCATAACGAATCAGATTGTGACAAAAATAAAGCAATCCTTTGGGATTTTTGTGTGCATGTAGCGGCATTTCATGTCCTGGAATTGCTTCTGGCCTTCTCAAAGCAATAAATTTTCCATTTTTTCTTAAGAGAATCTCAAAAGATATGTGTGTTCCGCCATCAACCTGTTTTTTTACTGGAGGACCAAAACTTGCTTCTTTGTTTTCCCATTGATAATCAAATCCCATAGAGCAGTAATTCGTTTGTGTAATTTATGCTTATCTATTCTCTTAAAACTGGTAAAACTTAAATACTTTGCATTAGAGTTATAAGTAATGCCAGAAATAAGTCAAAACCCTGTTCAAAATCAGACAAGAACGCTTCTTAACCTCAGAGACCAGGTATTGAACTTCCTCAGCATGCGGGGCCCATCTGTTCCAGTAGAAATAGCACAAGGAATAGGCAAGGACTCCTATTTTGTTGGTGCAATTCTCTCAGAATTACTTCAAGCCAAGCAGATAAAGCTCAGCAATGCAAAGAAAGGCGGTTCAAGAGTTTACTATTTGCCTGGTCACGAAGAAAAATTATCAATGCTCTATAATTACCTTCCAGAAGCAGAAAAGAAAGCATTTGATTTTCTCAAACAAAGTAAAGTCGTGATTGCATCACAAGCAACACCAGTTGAACGTGTGGCTTTTGAAAGCATGAAAGATTTCTCCTGCCCTATAAAAGTAAACGGCGAACAAGCATGGCGTTGGCATCTGGCAAATGATGACGAAATAATACAACAAGAACCGCCAAAGATTATTCCAGAGCAACCACAAGTGATTACGTCACAAGAAAGAGAAACGGTGCAGCAGCAATTAATTTTACAAAAAGAGCTGTCACAACCAAAGCAAAAAGAGGAAATCTTTGCATCGGAAATTGAAAACTATTTCACAGCACAAAATATTCAAGTTCTTCAAAAAGAAGTTGTACGAAAGAATTCAGAATCAAACTTCATCATAAAAGTTTCATCGCAGATAGGACCCATTGAAATGTTTGTTTGTGCAAAGAACAAAAAATCAATAAGCGACCAGGATATTATGTTAGCACATCAGAAAGGCCAAAATAAGAGAATGCCAACATTGTTCATGACATCAGGTGCACAATCAAAAAAAGCAAAGGAATACATTGAAAAAAACTTAAAAGGCTATTTGATGTTCAGGAAATTATAACATGAAAAGAATAATCTTTGTAGTGCTCTTTGCAGTCCTTTTTGCCCAGTCTGTTTTCGCAGCAACGGAATCAATAGCAGACACTATGGCAGGCGTGGACCAGTACTACTATGTCATTCTCAGCGCAGACGCAGTTGGAGCAGACACTATAGCGGCAACAGAGATTCAGTCAGGATTAATAGCACACAACGATCTTAACGTAACAACAGTCCTCGAAGGGGAAATTAGTAATAACGTTGCAAAGATATTCATCAGCCCTCCATGCGGGAAATTAATTCAAGAACTCTTAAAATTTGATTGTGATGCATGGCCTTATGAAGAAGGTCAAGCAATCATTATAGCCAACGAAGGAGATATTTATATTACAGGAACAATTCCAAATGACAGGCGTCGTGCAGGTCTCGTACTTAAAGATTATGTTGACTTCCCAATTCTCGATGAACATTCTTTTGTCATCGTTGAAGGATTATCTTTAGATGTTAATGATCTCAAAATAATTCCTGGAAAAAATAAAAATGAATTTGTTTGTGGCGATGGAATCTGTGATCCAGGAGAAAAATTCTTGTGTTTCCCAGATTGCGGACAAAAAACTTGTTTTGACATCTGCAAGGAAGAAGGTTATCAAGAGGCATTTTGTCGTGAAGTTCCATCAAATCCCAATGTTGACATCTGCAAGGAAGGAGAAAAGAATAAGGGTGTGCAATACTGTGCAAGTGGAAAATCATGTTGTTGTCAGAAAAATGAAAAAGGAACCCAAGAAAATAACACAGTAAAAGAGCAACAAGAGATAACACCACCAAAAGAAGAGACAAAAAAAGGTTTTTTTGCAAAATTATTCTCAGGCGAGAACAAGGCAGGGGGCATTATCACCATGGCATTTGTCCTTCTTGCAGTAATTCTTGTTATCGGCTATATTATGGTTAAAGGATAGTTGGAAAGTCTTTTAAACAATTCTTCGTGTGAACATTGCTATGTCTCGGTAGCTCAGCGGTTAGAGCACACGGCTGTTAATCGTTCGGATTCAGCTGAGTCCAATGAGCTGGACACCGTGAATCGTTAAGAAAAAACGGTCGGTAAAGGTCGAAGGTTCAAATCCTTCCCGAGACGCTTTTCTTTGTAAGCCATATAAATTCTCAATTGAAAAAGTTTGCTTAAAAGAAACAAAAAATTCAAACGAAAAAGCTAGTGCTTGTGAATATTTTTTATCTGATAAGTATTCATAAAATCAAGATATAGGAAAGCATATAAGTAAAGGTTATCTTTAGTCTGACAATAAAGAGGGGCGGTTTAATTGCAGAATACAGAAAATAAGTGGCATTTTCCATTAACTATTATTATTCTTCTTGTAGCAGCTATCTTTTTTTCTTCTTATGCATCAGAACTTACAGGACGTTCTATCCAACTTATTGGACCACAAATAAGTGTACTGCGACTTTGTGGTAATGGCATGGTACAGTCATCTGAAACGTGTGATGATGGGAATACCAATAATAATGATGGATGTAGCTCAACTTGTACCATAGAAAATGGATGGACATGTTCAGGTCAACCAAGTGTGTGTGAACAGAATGAAGGTATTTCCTTCACTAAATTTATTATCGAATCCAATCAAGCAGCATGGGGTAAGAATTTAGCAGACCTCAACAAAGATGATCAACTGGATATTATTGAGGGTGGGGGGAATATTCTTAATGGTAATGTCTATTGGTACAAATATCCTTCTTGGACCAAGTTCAAAATTGGATCAGTAGGTGGTGATGATGATCTACAAGTCGGTGACATAAACAACGATGGCGCTCTTGATGTTGTTGTCAATGGCGGCACCTATTGGTATGCAAATCCTCTTGGTGCGGGCGGGAATGTTCAGGGGCTTTGGACCCTTCATACTATTGATGCGGCCAACGACGGTCACGATCTTGTGCTCGGTGACGTCAACACAGATGGTAAACTTGATGTGCTTACAAGAGGAGAATTCGGCCCTACGAAATTGTATATTCAAGGATCTACTCCTGACACTTGGACAGCTGTTCCTATGCCTAACGCACCAAACGGCGAAGCTTCTGCCTTAGCAGACATCAATCTCGATGGCAAAGTTGACATCATCGGCAATGGCTACTGGCTTCAACAACCAGTGACAAACATTCTAAATGGTGCGTTGTGGATTCGTCGTGACTTCGGCGCATGGCCAGCGAGCGGAAGTGCTGGTGTGGCAGATATTAATGGAGATGGTAGGCCTGATATTTTTTTAGCTGCTTCCGAGATTGGAGTAGGCACGCTCTCTTGGTTTGAGGCGCCATTGAATCCCATTAATGGCGTGTGGATTAAACATGATATTGGCACTGTTTCAGATGTCCACCGATTTCATCTTATAGATATTAATAACGACGGTCCACTTGATGTTGTATTTGCAGAAATGCACCAATCTTCAACCAAGCGTGTTGGTGTTTACATCAATGATGGCAACGGTGCTTCATGGACACTCCAGATTATAGCAACAACCGCGTCACACAACATTGCAGTTGGTGATGTTGGCAATGATGGAGACATAGATATCATAGGAGCTAACTGGGATTCAAGTTCACCAGATGGTGGTGCTCTGAATTTTTGGAGAAATGATCTCGACCCTTCCGGCCCGTATAAAGTTCTTATTTTTTCCAAAACATTAGGATTCCACCATGATTCAATTCCTACAGGTATTACTGCTATTCAAAACTTAGGTGCAGCTAACAATTTTATTGCTGATGCCACTGAAGACTCCAACATGTTCACCAATACAAACCTCTCCCAATACAAAGCGATTATCTTCCTCAACCCTTCCGGTAATATTCTTAACACCCTTCAGCAAGGCGCACTCCAGCAATTCATCAAATCAGGTAAGGGATTTGTTGGTGTTCACAACGCAGCCGCACTTTTTGATCCTGCTATGGATGCTTGGACGTGGTATCAGAACATGCTTGGTGCAAAGTACCAAAGCGAGATTGCTACAGAACCATTATGCCTGCAAGTTTTAACCAACACGCATCCTTCTACTGCTTCACTACCCAATCCATGGTGTTACACAGAAGAAGCATATAATTTTGACAAAAACCCCAAGGCTCTTGGAGCTGTTGCACTTCTCAATCTTAACGAAACGACGGTGTCGGGTGGAACTATGGGAGCGAGTCATCCTTTTTCATGGTATAAGACCTATGACGGAGGGCGCATGTGGTATACAAATGGAGGAGCAAATAAGGCAGAATATGCTGATGCCAATTTTCTTTCACACATACTCGGTGGAATTAAGTACGCTGCAGGTATTAATTAAATAGGATATTTTTAAACAAAAGATATTTTTTCGTAAGATTTTCAACAAATCGCACTTCTCAGGTGCAGAACAAAGAGATATAGCAAAGAAGATTTTTTCTTTTTGATGAAAATCCCTATAAAGATAACACCAGAATTAGCTGAAGAAACTGGTTGGCATATTGGTGATGGGAGCATGAATTACTATAATCATGTAAATGGGAAGAAGAGAGGATTTTATCAGTTGCGTGGGCATCATACAAACGATAAACAGCACTATATCCAAAGAATTAAGCCTATTTTCAAACAGTTATATGATTATAGCATTTCATTAAGAGATATGCCCTCCACAAGAGTATTTGGATTTCAGATTTGGAGCAATGAATTGGTGAATTTTAAGCAAAGATTAGGATTATGTTTAGGAAAAAAATGGAGCGTGGTAATTCCAGAGGTATTTTTGGAATCAGATGAATTAAAAGCTGCAGTATTGCGAGGAATCTTTGATACTGATGGGTGTTTGTATTTACAACCTAAATATGGCAAATTGTACCCTATAGTGGATATAAAAACAATTTCTCCTTTATTAGCAGAACAAATGTGTATATCATTCAGAGAACTAGGATTAAGGTCAACAAAAGCCTCTTTTCTAGTTAAAAAAGGAAGAAGAAAAAGGTATTATGTTGTGAATATCAGAGGATGTGATATGATTCATAAATTTATTAAAATAATAAAACCTCAAAATCCAAAACATATCGCAAAATACAACTTTTTCTGCTCGAAACGCTTATAAATTGTTTAGGAGCAAAATATTCTTAAATGAGCCCGTGGCCTAGCCTGGTAAGGTACTACTCTGATATATATTTTCAAAGATATAAATGTTGAAATTCAGTAAGGTAGGGATCGTCAGTTCAAATCTGATCGGGCTCACTTCATTATGGAAAGAATACTAAGAAAAACACAAAGAAGTTTCAGAAGGCTTTTTGCTAGCGAGATGCAGATTTTCCTCGCATCGTTAATAATTATTGCCCTTGCAAGTTTGGTTCTCGCATTAGTGTATAATCCTCCAAAAGAATTAGCTACAAAATATGAATTAACAGAAACAGACATTTTTTCTCTTAAAGAGTACAACGCAAATGAAATCTCCGTCATGGGCGTCAAGGTAGGTGACAGAACACAAAGAGTGCTTGAAGTTCTTGGCACTCCGGATGTACAGTCTGATTTCGATGCAGGAGTTGCAACATTTGAATATGCGAAAGCAATAGGTCTAAATTCAACAGGGTTAATAGTCTCTCTGGAAAGTGGAGTCGTCACATCAATGACCATACGAGAGCCATTCGCTAAATTCCTCAAAGGAAAAACAAAACCAAATTATTCAAAACAGGAAGTGTATGCTTTGTATGGGGTTCCAGACAAGACGATATTCATGCCTATAGAAGAAGGTTCTTTTGTTGTCATTAGAGTAATGAGATACTTGGACAAAGGAATTGATTTTATCATAAGAAAAGATAATGCAATAGGGTTTTCCTTGTTTTTGAATGATGAAAGCACCTATGTTCCAGGCACGCACACAACAGAAGTTATAGATTCCAAGCCAAAAATACTCAAGTAACTTTTGAGCCAACTTCTATGTCTTGATCAGGCTCAAGCAAAACACATTTCTCTTCATGTGAAGCTGCAAGCAGCATTCCTTCGCTTTTTACTCCTCGTAAAACAGCAGGTTCTAAGTTCACAATCACAATAATATTTTTCCCTTTGAGTTCATCTGGAGTATAATGCTCTCGTAATCCAGAAACAATGGTCCGTGGTTCCTTCTCACCAACATTGACCTTGATGACATACAGTTTGTCTGCATTCGGGTGATTTTCAGCACTGATTATTCTTCCAACTCTAAGATCTAAATTTTTCCATTCACTAAAACTGACATTTGCCATAGGAGTAATCATAAATAAAGCCTTATTAATTTTTCCACAAGGTATAAATAACCTCCAAAAGACTTCAAGGAAGAAAGCCCCATGGTCTAGCGGTCAATGACGCGAGGTTCTGGGCCTCGAAACTCAGGTTCAAATCCTGGTGGGGCTACTTTAACTTTATAAGTTAACTAACTTCTCTTTCTTTATGATAAAATTGATCATTTTTGATTATGACGGAGTAATTGTTGATTCTTTTCCAACAGTACATAAGGTGTATCAAATTATTTGTCAAAGATTAGGCAAGAAATGCCCTTTAAATTTTGAAGAATTTAAAAAAACATATGGAAAAACCTCAAGAAATTTTGCGAAGAACTTAGAATTCTCAGAAGAGGATATTGCAAGAGCAGACCTTATTTATCGAGAAGAGATACTCAAACAAAAACCTGAATTTTTTGAGGGGATTGCTGAAGTTATTGATAAATTACATGAAAGCTACAAGCTCATCATGGTTTCTTCCAGCCCATATGATGAAGTTGTAAATAAATTAACCACATTGGGTGTAGTAAATTTTTTTGTAGATATTGTTGCTGCAAGAAAGTCAGGGCCCATGAAAAAAAGAGAAGTTTTGCCACAGATTATACGCGATCAGGAAATAAAACCTGAAGATGTAATCCTTATTGGAGATAGGGTAAACGATTATGAGGATGCAAAAAGCGCAGGCATAACAAACATAATTCTTGTAGAATATGGCTGGGGATATGACAAAACCCAGGTTCCTGCACAGACAGTAAAAGTTCATAAACCATTAGACCTATTGGAGGCGGTAAGATACTTTGAAACCCCTAGTAAAGCAAGAAAATAAAATGAAAGCAACATATTTAATAATCTTGATAATTCTTCTAGCACCATATGTTGCAGCACAAAGCCTCACGTCATTTGTGAATGATAATGCAAATATTCTTACTGATGAAGAAGAGATCCAGATTAGCTCTGCGTTACAAAGTTTATACAACAAAGATTTAGCACAAATTGCTATTGTTACAGTAAATTCTCTCGATGGTCAGCCCATAGAAACAGTTGCATTAAATCTTGCAGAAGGAAAGTTAGGAACAAAAGACAAAGATAATGGAATGCTTCTTCTCATTGCAGTTGAAGACAGAGCATATCGATTTGAAGTTGGTCGTGGTCTCGAACCAATATTTAATGATGCCAAGGTTGGAAGGTACGGCAGAGACTACCTCGTTCCAGCATTTCAGCAAGGAAATTATGGTCAAGGTATTTTATTTGTCATTAATGAAATCAATAAAGAGTTAACAGGTGAAAAACTTGCAAATGTTCAAAGTGCAAAGCCAGAGTATGATGTGCAGGCAACAAAGATTCAGTTGTACCTCACATTCTTCTTTGTATTCATCGTGATAAGCTCATTCATAAGAGCCATGCGTTCAAAAAACAAAGATAATAAATACTTCTGGGCGGCAGTCATTGCTTCTCAGATGCTTCGTGGAAGAGGTGGAGGAACTTTTGGTAGAGGGGGCTTCGGAGGATTCGGAGGAGGAAGTTTTGGAGGCGGGGGCAGTTCGGGGCGATGGTAGGAAGGCATAAAAACAATGGAATTGTGAAAGGAAACATGTTCGGCAAAAAATACGGAGAAGAGCTTCTTGAGTGCCCACGATGCAAAACGAAAATGAGAAAGATTAAAAAGCATGACGTTATCCTTGATGTCTGCAAGACATGCAATGGCATGTGGTTAGATGATAACGAAATCAACAAACTTATCGCATTAACAAGTAAAAATGGCAAAAAATAAAACATTGTGGATTATTATTGGAGTAATCATTCTTCTACTCTTAATCTTCATGGGGAGTTATAATGGATTAGTCAATGCAGATGAATCTGTTAAACAGACATGGGGAAATGTGCAAAGTGCCTATCAACGCCGTGCTGATTTGATCCCAAATTTAGTTGAAACTGTGAAAGGTTACAAAATACACGAGCAAGAAGTGTTGACACAAATTACAGAGGCAAGAAGCAAGGTTGCACAAGCATCAACTCCATCAGAATTCACCGCAGGAGATGCAGAGTTAAGCTCCGCATTGTCAAGATTATTAGTTGTTGTTGAGAATTACCCAGACTTGAAAGCAAGTGTGAATTTCTTGTCATTGCAAGATGAACTCGCAGGAACAGAAAACAGAGTAAAAGTTGAACGAGATAATTTTAATAAAGCAGTAAAGAATCTTAACACCAAGGTACGAAGATTCCCTTCGAATATTATCGCAAGCATGTTCGGCTTTGAAACAAAAGAATCCTTTGCAGCAGATGAAGGTGCAGATGTTGTGCCAGAAGTTTCATTTACTGAATAAACACTTTTTTATACCCTTTATTTCTCTTTTTTTCTGAGGCTCCCATAGTGTAGTCCGGTCAATCACCTCGGATTCTCAGTCCGAAGACCCGGGTTCGAATCCCGGTGGGAGCGCTTATATTCAATTCTCTAAATATTTATATAGACAAAAAATTATTTTTAACACAAAAGAAGTGCTACAATGACGTTGCAAGAACCAAAATCAATGGACGAATGTGTGTATTTCACAAATCGTGCTATTGGCAAGGGAAATGCAAAAGCATGGGTTTTTAAGGTTAAATGCCCCAAATGTGGAAAGTCATTGATGGGCAAGCCAAGAGATCCAAAGACAGGAAGACCAAAGATACGATCTGAAGAATATGTTTGTCCTTCATGCAAGTATACAGAAGAAAAAAAAGAGCATGAAGAAAAATTAACTGCATCAATAAAATACACTTGTCCTGAATGCCTTCATGAAGGTGAAACACAAACACTTTTCAAAAGAAAAAAAGTTCAGTTGTTTGATGAAGAACGCCAAAAAAAAGTTTCAGCAGAAGCTTTGCAAATTCAATGTTCTAAATGTAGCACAAAAATAAACGTCACAAAGAAGATGAAGTAATCACAAGTAGACGACAGGAACATCCCACACTCTCGAAATCTCATTTAATCTCCTTTTGACTGTAACACCTTCTTCACCAACTAAACAAAATCCGTTTATCTCTTCTTCTGTTGGACGCCCCATGGTCCCAGTTGAAAGAATCTTTCCAGGCAGTGTTATATCTCTATTGTTATCAATAAAAGCAATGCTTCTTCCAAAAAAACCTTGCCAGAATGTATCTATAGTTGGTACTGCCCATGCCTTCTCTTTGATTCTTTCAGGCAATGCATGCTTTAATTTTCTTAAAATACCAAGCAAATCACTTCTTTCTGCAACAATGTAAACTCTTTCAGGATCTTTTAGTGCACTCAGTACAGGAGGTATCGAAGTGAAAAAAGTATCTGGATTGTCAAAGCAATGCCCACCTTCACGCCAATACCAAAATGTTGTTTGATTCAAAGGCAAATGTTCATCAGGATAATTGCAACGTGTCCTCTCTTCAAGTAAGCTGTCATAGTAAATGTTTCCATCATGCATACCTGCAACTATACTATTCCTATCTTCTTTGAAAGATTTGTAAAGCGTTGGGTAAACTATTTCCATGTGTTGTTCTCGCTATCACCAAATTTATGACAGTATTCAATGATTGTGTGCTAATCGAACATCAGTAGCTTTGACTGTTTTTCTTCCTGAATGCAGGGAAAACTTGACAGCTTTTTTTCCAATCTCATGCGCATGTGCTTCAAGAACGTCTTTCAATGCTTCTTTTGCATCATCGCTCACGCGAGGGGCACCAGCTTTCTTCAATAACTTTTCCATTGCAGCCAAAGGCAAAATAGACCGTGTCATGTAAAATAACCTCCTTTTTAACTCTTTTTAAGAAAATAAGGATGATTTATAAGGCTTATCAAAATCAATTGCAATTTTATACATTTTTAAATACAAACCTTTAAAAAGCTAAAATTCAAATTTTAAGTCACCCTACTGAAATAAAACCGTTAGCCAGAAATGGCTCAAGCCTATTCATAGCCGTTGATTCTAGAATGTAGGTTATTTTCGTTAAGACAGTACCATAACCATTAAAAAGACAAATTTGAGAAAAATTAAAGAAAAATGGGACAAGTAGAAAACGCACCAAGACGAGGAAGTATGCAGATATGGCCTAGAAAGAGGGCCAAAAGAATGGTCGCCCGCGTCAGAACGTTCTACGGCAATCCAAAAGAAACAAAACCCTTAGCCTTCTTAGGTTACAAGGCAGGCATGTCGCATGCACAAGTCCGCGATAACAACCCTAATTCTACTTCAAAATCTCAAATAATTTCAATCCCTGTAACAATTATTGAATGTCCTCCAATAAAACCATATTCAATTCGTTTCTACAAAAGATCTAATTCCTTGGGTTTACAAGTGACGTCAGAGATTTATTCTGAAAAACTTGACAAGCAATTCAAGAACAAAAACTCTGGAAATATTCCAGAAACATTTGATGATGTTCGCATTGTTATGTACACAGACCCAAGAAAAACAGGATTGAGCAGAAAGAATCCAGACATCTTTGAAATGTCCATGAGTGGAAAAGATGCAAAAGAAAAATTAGCAAAAGGCCAGGAATTATTAAAAAAAGATTTTATTTATATTTCTGAAATTTTTAATGAAGGTCAATTGCTTGATGTTCACGCAGTATCAAAAGGAAAAGGTATGCAGGGTTCTGTCAAGAGATTTGGTGTTAAAATACGTCAGCATAAGTCAGAAAAAACCAAGCGTGGTCCTGGTACGTTAGGTCCTTGGACGCCAAAGCGTGTTATGGCTGGTAGAATCCCTCATGCAGGTAAAATGGGGTATCACCAGAGAACAGAATACAACAAGCTATTGGTAAAAATTGTAAAACCAGAAGATGTTAATCAAAAAGGCGGAATAAAACATTACGGAAATGTTCTCAACGAAGCAGTTCTTATCAAAGGATCAGTTCCTGGTCCTGCAAAGCGTCCAATAATTTTGACTGCGCCACAACGACCACACAAAAAACCTGAAGTGTATGAGTTAGTTAAAGTGAGCACAGAGAGCAAACAATGAAAGCAGACTTATACAAATTGGACGGGAAGAAAGCGGGTATAATTAATTTACCAAAACAATTCTCAGAAAAAGTAAGGTCAGATGTGATAAGAAAGGTAAATGAGATCATCATGTCAAATTCAAGACAGCGTTTCGGATCATACTTGGGTGCTGGTATTCGTCAGGCAGTTGACATTTCAAGAAGACGTCGTCGTTTCAAGACAGCATATGGAAAAGGAATGGCTCGTGTTCCTCGTAAGACAATATGGAGAAGAGGTTCTCAATTTGGTTGGGTCGCTGCATTCTCTCCTAGTGTTGTAGGGGGACGTCGTGCACATCCGCCAAAAGCATCGCGTGATTACACAAGAAAAATAAACAAAACAGAAAATAGACTTGCAATACGCTCAGCAATATCTTCAACAATTATTCCAGAGTTAGTAAGGGCAAGAGGTCACAGGTTCACAGATCTCGTTTCAGTTATCGAAGGAAAAGCAGAATCAATTGCAAAAACAAAAGCTGTTATGGAGTTGCTACAAAGATTAAACTTACAAAAAGAAATTGAAAGGGTCGCAGAAAGAAAAGTGCGAGCAGGAAAAGGGAAGATGAGAAATAGGAAATACAAAACAAAGAAAGGTCCTTTGTTCGTTGTTTCCAAGAATTGTGCATTGTCAAAATCAGCTTCAAACATCCAGGGTGTTGAAGTTTGCGAGGTAAGGAACTTGAATGTTCATATCTTGGCTCCTGGAGGCACTCCTGGAAGGTTAACAATATTTACAGAGGAAGCAATAAAGAAGATGGAAACAGAAGGATTATTTTTAAAAAACACAAAACCAGTAGCAAAACAGCAAGAAAAAAAAGCTCCAGAAGCAAAAGCTCCGGTAAAAGTCATGGTAAAGAAAAAAGAAGTAAAGAAGGTTAGCAAATGAGAGAATATGACATTATCAAATATCCAAAGCCAACAGAAAAGGCAGTTCGCTTAATGGAATCAGAAAATAAATTAGTGTTTTACGTAGAAAAAGATGCAACAAAAAAAGAAATAAAAGATTCATTACAAAAGATATTCAAAGTCAAAGTTGTCGCTGTCAATACAGAGATAACGCCTCAAGGAAAAAAGAAAGCATATGTAAAATTATCACAAGAAACACCTGCAATAGATATTGCAACGCAGATGGGAATGTTGTAACATGGGTAAGAGAGTAATTTCACAGAGGAGAGGACGAGGAACAATGACCTACAGGTCTCATTCACATAGATGGGGTGTTGAAGTGAAGCACAGAGTTTATGATGCTTTTGAAAAAGAAGGTTCAGTTGCAGGTGTCGTCACAGATTTAAGGCATTGCCAAGGGCATACAGCTCCAGTTGCAATCATAAAATATGAAAATGGAGAATTAAATTGCATTTTTGCCGTAATTGGAATAAAGGTTGGTGACAAGGTCTATTCAGGACAAACTGCTCAGGCAACTGTCGGAAGTAGTCTTCCATTGAAGAACATCCCAGATGGTACAATAATTTCAAACGTTGAATCAAGGCCAACAGATGGCGGCGCTTTCGCAAGGGCTGCTGGAGGCTCAGCAAGGGTTATTTCAAAAGATAAGAATGGTGTCCTCATTGAAATGCCTTCAAAGAAAACAAGATTGTTTGATGAAAATTGCCGTGCAACAATTGGATTAATTGCAGGTGCAGGTAAGAGAGAGAAACCAATTGTCAAAGCAGGAAAGAGGCATCATATGATGAGAGCACGCGGAAAGTTATATCCTCTTACTTCAGGCGTAGCGATGAACGCAGTAGATCATCCATTTGGTTCAGGTCGTGGACGTCACTCTGGTAAGCCATTGACAGCTCCAAGATTTGCACCTCCTGGAAGAAATGTTGGTAAGATCCATGCAAGGAGAACAGGAAAGCCGAGATAAAAATGGTAGAAACTGAATACACATTAAAGGGAAAGAAGATTGAAGAATTGAAGCAGCTTGACATAAATGAATTTGCAAAGTTGCTTACAGCAAGAAAACGCAGATCACTTTCAAGAGATGCTGTCAAGAGAGCAATGCCATTAATAAGAAAGATAAGGGAAATGAATGCAGGAAAAAGAAAGAAGCCAATCAAGACGCATTTGAGAACAATGGTTGTAATTCCAGAGATGGTTGGATTACCAATTGGTATTCACAATGGAAAGGAATTCCACGAAGTAAGAATAACATCAGAAATGCTGGGATTATTTCTCGGCGAATTATCACAAACAAGGAAGAAGATGGTTCACGGAGCAGCTGGTATTGGAGCTACGAAATCAAGTACGGCCGATGCTTCAAAGGCGAAATAAACATGACAACAGATATGCACAGCGCGAGTGTAATGGGAAAGGATTTGTCTATTTCGACGAAGCAGGCAATCGTTATCAGCAAGTACATTCGTGGCAAGAAGCTTTCATGGGTCAAGGAAAGATTGGGCAAAGTCTTGGAGTTTGAGGTAGCAGTTCCATTCACAGTTCGCAAGAAAGGCATTGGCCACAGAAAAGGACACATGTCATCAGGAAGATATCCACAAAAAGCAACGAAGGAAGTTATGAAACTTATAAAGTCCGTTGAAGCAAATGCTCAAAACAAAGGTCTTGATACAAATGAATTATACATAAGTGAGATCATACCAAACAAAGCATCAAGGCCAAGACATCCAGGAAGACAACTTGGAACGAGAATGAGAAGAACACACCTAGAAATAATCGTTGAAGAAAGAATCAAGGAGAAAAAAACAGAAAATAAAGAAAAGAAAAAATGATAGAAAGACAGTTTGTTAGCCAAAAATTGAAGGAATTCCAGATACAGGAGCACCTTGGAAAAATCTTTGCAAGAACAGGATTCTCGCATATAGAAATAAAGAGAACTCCTCTTGGAGAAAATGTAATTGTTTACACTACTCGTCCAGGAATTGTAGTTGGAAAAAAAGGAGAAAATATCAAGAAGCTAACAGCATTATTGAAAAACAAATACAAACTTGACAATCCTCAGTTAGAAATTGGTGAAATAGAAAACCCCATGTTAGATGTTAATTATGTTGCAGACAGAATAGCAGCAAGCTTGGAAAGATTTGGCCAAAAGAGATTCAAGTCCATAGGATACAAGGTTCTGCAGGAAGTTATGCAGGCAGGTGCAATAGGGGCAGAAGTCACCTTAGCAGGCAAAATTCCAAGTGCAAGAGCAAGATCGTGGAGATTTTCAGCCGGTTACTTGAAGAAATCAGGAGAAATAAACCAGTCACTAATTCACAAGAGAAGCCTCAATTTCACAAATAAACTAGGCACAATAGGCATTGGAATAAGTATCATGACTCCAGATATTGTACTCACAGACAAGACATTGGCATTAAAGCCAGAGTATGAGAAAGTTGAAGTTGAGGAGATTGAATTCAAAGAGATAAAAGCAGACAAGATAGTAAAGATATCACAAGAAGGCAGTGTTGATGTTATTGAAGTATTGAAAGAGAAAGCAGCAGAAGCAAAAGAAAAAAAGAAATCTACTAAAAAAACTCCAAAAAAAGAAGAGAAAACTGAAACAGAGAGTAGCTAAAAATGGCAAAACTAAGCAACAAAGAATTATCGCAAATGTCAGTTGAACAATTAAAGGAGAAGTACATAGAAATAAAGAAAGAATTGATGAAGTTAAACATGCAACGTGCAACAGGAACGCCTCCAGAAAATCCTGGAATGATTCGTGCATCAAGAAGATCAATTGCAAGAATAAACACATACTTAACACAAAAAAATATCGCAAAAACAAAAGAAGTAAAGCCTGTTGAGAAACAGCAAACGAAATCAGAAACAAAACAAGAAGAAAAGAAAGCTCCAGTAAAAAAAGTCATGGTAAAAAAATCAACAAAAACGGAGGTTAAAAAGAAAAAAGAATGATTGAGAGAGACCCTATCACAGGGCTTCCTAAAGAACTCGACATATGGGAGAACCTTGCCAAAAGCGAACAACGCATAAAAGTTATTACCGAAAAAAGAAAGTTCGGTAAGCTGATAACAGTTATCAGCGGCATTGACCCAAAGGCTGTTGATATAAAGGATGTTGCAAGAAAGCTGAAGTCAAAGCTTGCATGTGGCGGAACTGTCAAGAATAACAAAATCGAACTGCAAGGAGAACACAAAGAAAAGGCTAAGCAAGAACTGGTAAAAATCGGTTTTGCAAAAGACTCCATAGAATGAACAGGAAGCTTAAAGACATACCACGGATGGAATTCATCGGCAAGACAATTGAAGTTGTCGCCGCAGACAATCCATCGCTCATAGGTATAATGGGAAAGGTGATGGATGAAACAAAAAACACCTTGGTAATAGAGACAAAGGGCAAGGAAATAAAAAAACTACTGAAAAAGCAGATTACAATAAAAACAACAATCAATGAAAAAAAGTACATAATCGATGGAAGTCTTCTTCAAGGAAGACCTGAAGATCGATTAAAGAAAAACATCAGGATAAAAAAATGAAAAAATCAAAACAACCATTGAGAACACATGGAAGAATATTTGTTGGAACTGTCATAAAAGACGTTTTCCACAAGACAACAACTATAGAATTCCCTAGACAAGTCTATAACTCAAAATATGAAAGATTTCAGAAAAGAAGAACAAGAATCAAGGTGCACGTTCCAGAAGAATTCAAGATAAAGAAAGGTGATGTTATACGTGTTATAGAAACAAGACCTATTTCAAAGACAAAGAATTTTATGGCATTGGAGATAATTAAAAAATGAAAGCACTAGGAGTAAATGTAACAAGATGTTTGCCGCATGGAGCGATTATACCTACATGTGATAACTCTGGTGCAAAAGCTCTCAAAGTAATATCTGTCAAAGGCTACAAGGGCAGAAAAGGCAGATTCCCTTCAGCACAGTTAGGAGATTTGATATTAGCATCTGTCAAAAAAGGCACTCCAGAAATGAGAAAGACCGTAGTATTGGCAATCATCGTGCGCCAAAAAAAACCTTTCAGACGCCCAGATGGAACAAGAGTTTCATTTGAAAGTAATGCAGCAGTTGTTCTCAAGGATGACAAAGGTACTCCAAAAGGAACTATCTTCAAAGGCCCAATCGCAAAAGAAGTTGCAATAAGATGGCCAAGAATTTCAAAATTAGCGAGTGTGGTTGTGTAACATGAAAGACTTTTCACCGAAGTGGAAATCAAGTAAGGACAGAAAAAAACAAAGAAAATACATAGCAAACGCTCCATTGCATATCAAAAGCAAATTTATGTCTTCACATTTGTCAGAAGCATTAAGAAAAAAATACGGAATTCGCTCAGTGCGAATAAGAAAAGGCGACAAAGTAAAAATTACTTTAGGTCAATACAAAAGCAAAACAGGAACAATAGAAACAATAGACATGAAGAATGCAGAAGTCACTATAGACTCAATATTCACAACAAAGAGAGATGGCTCGAAGTCATTTTATCCGATTCACCCATCAAATCTTGAAGTGCAGGATTTAAACTTAAATGATCAAATAAGAAAAACAAAAATAGAATCACAATCAAAAACAAAGGAAGTTAAAAAATGAGACACCAGAAAAGAATAGCAGCAAGTAAGAGATTACCCTTACCAAGAAAAGGAGCACATTACATTACCTCACCATCCCCAGGGCCTCATAAAAGGGCAGAATCAATACCCTTAAGCATACTTTTAAGAGATCTCCTGAAGCTTGTCGACAGCTCAAGAGAAGTTAAGATATTGTTGAATCAGGGCAAGATTTTGATTAATGGGGTTGCAAGAAAAGACCACAGGTTTCCCGTAGGATTCTTGGATGTCATCTCTTTTGTGGACACATCAGCAAAATATTTTGTCACCTACAACACTCTTGGAAAATTGGAAGTAAAAAAACTTGAAAAAGAAACACCCAGAGCATTGAAGATAGTTGGCAAAACTACTCTTGAAAAAGGAAAGACACAAATGAATTTTTTCACTGGGCACAATATCATACTTGACAAGTCAAAAGAGTACAGAGTTGGAGATAGTGTCATCTTAGATAATAATAAGATAAAGAAACATTTGAAATTTGAAAAAGGCGCAAACGTTTTCTTGACGTCTGGCAAACACGTAGGACACAGTGGTATTATCCAGGAGATTAAGAAAAACAAAAGTTGGTCACAGCAAAAGATTATTATAGTAAAAACAAAATCAGAAACTTTCGAAACGCCACAAGAATATGCCTACGTTGTGGATGGAGAATTATAAGATGCAAGAATCAGTTCATGAAAACAAGATGAGGGAAATTTCAATAGAGAAGATTACACTAAATTGTGGGACAGCAGGACCTGGAGACAAGCTCGAAAAATCACTCAAATTGCTTCAAAAAATATCTGGTATGAAACCAGTCAGCACAAAAACAGAAAAAAGAATTCCTTCTTGGGGAGTTCGTCCCGGATTGGAGCTAGGTTGTATGGTCACTTTAAGAAGCAAAAAGGCAGAAACGGTATTGACAGCTTTTTTGAAAGGTAAGAAAAACGAAATCAAGAGTTCATGCTTCGACAACAATGGAAATTTCGCTTTTGGAATTCACGAATACTTGGATGTTCCCGGTATTGAGTATGATCCTTCAATTGGAATTATTGGTTTCGAAGTTGCAGTGACCTTGCAAAGAAAAGGATTCAGAATAAGAAGAAGAAAAACAAAAAAAAGACCAATTCCAGCAAAGCACAAAATCACAAAAGAAGATGCAATCAATTTCATAAAAAAGAAATACGGAGTTAAGGTATTATGACAACAAAAAGCTACACAAAAGTTTTCAAGCAGCTGAAATCAAAGCCTGCGAAACTTGCTAAGGTAAAGAAACATAATGCCCCAAAGTTACGAACATGTGGAAAAAGCTTGCATAAATGCAGACGTTGCGGATCAAATAGAGCTCATATTCAAAAATATGGATTGAAACTATGTAGAAAATGCTTCAGAGATATAGCAACTTCAATAGGTTTCAGGAAGTACAGCTGAGGTAAAAAATGTTAAATGATGTATTAGCAAACACATTGAATGTCATGCAAATGACAGCAAAAACAGGAAAGCCAGTATGTGTAGTCAGGCCAGTATCGAAAGTAGTGCTCGCAGTTTTGCAGATAATGCAAGATAGAAAATATATTGGTTCTTTCGAAGTGCAGAAAGACAGAACTGGTAGTTCAATAAAAATCAACTTAATCGGAGCATTAAACAAATGTGGGGCCATAAAACCTCGTTTTCCGGTCAGTTTAGCCACTTTTGAGAAGTATGAAAAAAGATACCTTCCTGCAAAAGATTTTGGATTTATGATCCTGTCAACATCAAAAGGAATAATGGTTCACAATGAAGCAAAAGAAAAGAAGATTGGAGGAAAGCTTTTAGCGTATGTTTACTAAAATGCAAAAAAAAGAAAATATTGGAATGAAAACTGAAATAAAACTTCCAAACGGAGTTTTCGCTTCAATGCATGAATCAGTTTTGACAATGAAAGGTTTGAAAGGAGAAGTTTCAAGAAATTTCTTTTCACCTCTTGTAAAGATAAATGTAAATGGAAGCACAGTAGAAATACATAGCAGATCCAGCAAAAGAAAATTTAGCAGGGTATTTTACACACTGAACGCACACATTGTAAACATGATTAAAGGAGTCACAGAAGGATTTAAGTATGAATTAAAGGTTTGTTCAGGTCACTTTCCAATAACAGTCAAAAAAGAAACGACAGAACTGGTTATTTCAAATTTCCTTGGCGAAAAGATTCCAAGAAAATCAAAAATAGAAAAAGGCGTTGATGTAGAAATAAAAGGAGACAAGATTACTGTCAAATCAGCAGATTTGGAAAAAGCAGGGCAAACGGCAGCAAATATTGAAAGAGCAACAGCAATAAGAAAGAGAGATATTCGTGTTTTCCAGGATGGATGTTACATAATCTCAAAACCATGACGGATTTACTAAAGGTAAGAAATGCAATGAAGGCAAAGAAGCCACGTTTCCTTAAGCAAGGGGCTCATTTGCGTTCAAAACTTCATAAAAACTGGAGGCATCCAAGAGGAGGTCACTCCAAATTCAGAATGAAGCTGCGAAGCTACAGAAAGCAGCCTTCAATGGGTTATTCCTCTCCAAGGGCAGTACGAGGATTGACGAGGGAAGGTTATCAATTAATTGTCATCCATAATCTCAACGAGCTTGAAGGTGTAAAAACTCCAATTGTTATTGCAGCAAATATTGGTGCAAGAAAGAGATTGGTGATAATCCAGAAATGTGAACAAAATAAAATCAAGATACTTAATTTGAAAGACATTGCAGCATACAAGAACAAAGTCGCAGAACGAATGAAAAAGAAAAAGCAGGTTGTCCAAGAAAGAAAAGTAAAGCATGAAACAAAGAAAGAAGCAAAAGCTGAGGATAAAAAAAGCAAGCATAAAGAAGCACACGATCACGAAGAAGAAAAGAAAAAAATAGAAGCAGAAAAAAGAAAGATATTGGAGAAGAAAGAATGAACAATGGACCTAGCAAATAAGAAAAGAATTGCAGCACAAGTTATGAAGTGTGGGCAGCATAAAGTAAGGTTTGATGAGAATAGCTTGAAGGCCATAAAAGAAGCAATAACAAAATCAGATATTCGTGCATTGGTAAAAGACGGAGTAATTTCAGAAAGAAGATTTAAGGGAATCTCACATGGAAAACTAAGAGAAAATCTCAAACAAAGAAGAAAAGGAAGAAGAACTGGTCCTGGAAAGAAAAAAGGAACACATACAGCAAGGCTTCCTAGAAAATCAGAATGGATAATAAAAATACGTGCAATAAGAGACTTGTTAAGAACTCTACGTGAAAAAAAGGTAATCCCTCCAAGCACATACAGAATGCTTTATAAAAAATCCAAGGGGGGATTCTTCAGAAGCAGAAGACACGTGAAACTTTACATCGAGGAACATGCATTGACGAAGAAAAAATGAAAAAAATGATTCGAAGGGGAATTCCTTACAAAAGGAAGCTGCAGGGCAAGACCGATTATGCAAAAAGGCTAAATCTGCTAAAATCGGGCAAGACAAGGCTTGTTATCAGAAGATCCCTCAAGAATGTGTATATCCAATTTGTTGAATTCAATCCAGATGGTGATAAGGTTTTATCTTCAACATCATCAGCAGAACTCCAAAAAGAATATGGCCTTAAAGGTTCATTGAAAAACACACCCTCTTCCTACCTCACAGGATTATTGGCTGGAAAAAAAGCAACAAAGTTAAAGATAAAAGAAGTCATTCCCGATTTAGGAATAAGAAAACCACATGCAGGTGGTGCAGTCTTTGCAGCACTGAAAGGTGTTATTGATGCTGGGATAGCAATGCCTCACGGGGAAGCATCAGAAGAAGGTTCAATTTTTCCAACTGGAGAAAGAATAAAAGGTCAGCACATCAAGATCAAACAAAATTATGAGGAAATAAGAAATAAAATATTAAAATAAAATGACAGAAGAAACTAAAATTATGGAAGTTATGGACATACCTAAAGTTGTAGATGTACCAGTAGGTGTAGTAGAAGTCGTTCCAAAAAAAGAGGAAGATGTTCCAAAAGGAGTATCCAGAGAAAGAAATTTTGACATTGATACTTGGAAGCCTATAACAAGATTAGGTAAACTGGTAAAGGCAAGAAAAATAACAAACATCAGCGAAATACTCGACAAAGGTTTGACTATACTTGAAGCAGAAATTGTCGATGCACTAATCCCTAACTTAAGAAATGACTTAATCTCCATCGGGCAATCAAAAGGAAAATTCGGTGGCGGTAAGAGAAGCATCTGGCGACAAACACAGAAGAAAACAAAAGAAGGAAATAAGGCAAGTTTCTCAGCATTATGTGTTGTTGGTAATGGCGATGGATATGTTGGAATAGGGCTTGGAAAGGCAAAAGAAACAGTTCCTGCAAGAGAAAAAGCAACAAGACAAGCAAAGATAGACCTCATCAAGATTAAGCGTGGTTGTGGTTCTTGGGAATCTGCTCAGCCAAAGCCGACATCCATACCTTTTGAAGTAGAAGGAAAGTGTGGTTCTGTTAAAGTAAGATTAATCCCAGCACCTCAAGGTACTGGATTAGTTATAGAAAAAGAATGCAGAAAAGTTCTTGCAATGGCAGGTATTGGAGACATTTACTCAAAGACATATGGTCACACAGGAACAAAACTTAACTTAGTTACAGCTTGCTTCAATGCACTGAAACAGCTTTCAAAAATGAAAATACAAGAAGAACACAGGAAACAATTAGGAATTGTGGAAGGATCAAGATTATGACTGAACAAGCAAGAATAGCAGTAATCAGGATAAAAGGAAAGCCTGGAATGAAAAAAGAAATTCGAGATACTTTTGAAAAATTAAGGTTATACAAAAAAAATACATGCACTATTATTCCAAACACTCCTTCATATGTTGGAATGCTTGACAAGATAAAGCACGCTGCAACTTGGGGAGAAGTTGACGAAGCTACATGCTTTGCATTATTCACAAAAAGAGCAAAGATTCATGGCAATAAAAAACTCACAGACGAATACATTAAAGAAAAATTAAAAACAGATATGAAAACATTTACACACGATTTTATGATATTCAAGAAAGAGCTTAAGGAAGTTCCAGGATTGAAAAATTTCTTCAAATTACAGCCTCCACGATCAGGATTTGAGAGAAAGGGGATAAAAGTTCCTTTCTCACAAGGCGGCGTTGTTGGTTACAGAAAAGAGAAGATAAACGAATTGCTGACGAGGATGATCTAGATGACTGCAAGACGTCAGAAGAGAGCAAGAAAGCAGAGAGGGAGTAATACGCACGGAGGCGGTTCACATAAAAAAAGACGTGGTTCTGGTAACCGCGGAGGCTTTGGTAATGCAGGATCAGGAAAGCGTGCTGACCAAAAGAAATTCAGTGCATTGAAGAAATATGGCACAGCATATTTTGGAAAACACGGCTTCCACAGAAAAAACACTGTAGAAGTTTCTGTAATAAACATTGGAGACTTGCCAGCTACTCCAAAGCTCAACTTAAAAGACCTTGGATATGATAAATTGTTAGGCAAAGGAGTGCCAAAAATAAAGTATGATCTCACAGTAAACATGTGCTCAAAGAAAGCAAAGGAAAAAATAGAAAAAACTGGCGGAAAAGTAACAACGCTTTCTGTTGAAGCATCCGAAACTGAAGATTAAAATAAGTGATATGCATGAACTTTTTTGAAAGTGTAGCAAATATATTCCCTGAGGTCAGAGCACCTGCAGAAAAGAAGTTATCGTTTAAGACAAAACTTAAGTGGACGTTCCTTATTCTTGCTGCATTTTTTGTTTTATCAGTAATTTCTTTGTATGGCCTCGGACAAAATGCCCTATCACGTTTTGAATCCTTATCGGTTATCCTTGGTGCAAGCTTTGGTTCAATTCTGTCATTGGGTATTGGACCAATCGTTACAGCCTCAATCGTTCTTCAGCTTTTGACAGGTTCAGGTATCTTGAAAATAGACACGACAACGCATGAAGGTAAGGCATTCTTTCAGGGTTTGCAAAAGGTAATGACCATTTTCTTTATCGTATTTGAGTCATTCATCTATGTCTTCCTTGGTGGTCTTGCTCCTGCTGCAGAGCTGCTCGGTTCTTCATCATACTTAATACTACAGTTTGGATTAGTCATACAGCTTGTCTTAGGTGGTTTCATGGTGTTATATATGGACCAGGTAGTAAGCAAGTACGGGTTTGGTTCAGGGGTTTCATTATTCATCGCGGCAGGAGTTTCAAGTTCAATAGTGGTAAGAGCATTGTCTCCATTGAACAGCGTCGGTCGCTGGGCTTTTGGTTCAGGTCAGGCTCCTATTGGTCAAGTGTGGGTTTTCTTTGAATCTTTGTTAAACAGGAATCCTTTAGGAGCTTCGTTAGCAATTGCAACAATTCTTGCAACAGTGATAGTCTTCATGTTTTCAGTTTATGCGCAAGCAATGAAAATTGAAATTCCTCTTTCATTTGGTCGTGTTCGTGGTCATGGGATGAGATGGCCACTGAGATTTTTATACACATCAAATATTCCAGTAATCTTGACTGCAGCATTACTGGCAAATATTCAGTTATGGGCAAAACTTCTGGAAAATTGGGGCAAACCTATTTTGGGAACATTCATAGGTAATACCCCTGCAACAGGATTTGTTACATGGATTTACCCTCCAAATCTTGTTCACGGTTTCATAACGGGTTCATTAGTAGGCATCGACATAGCACATTCTATAGCATACGTGCTCTTGATGATTGGAGGAGCAGTATTGTTCTCAGTTTTCTGGGTGCAAACATCTGGAATGGATGCAGCATCTCAAGCAAAGCAAATGATGGCTTCAGGATTACAAATTCCAGGATTTAGACGAGACCCTCGAGTTTTAGAAGCAATTCTCAACAGGTACATTCCATCATTAACCATCCTTGGCGCAATTACTATTGGGGTACTCTCTGCAGTGGCAGACCTTATGGGGGCCTTGGCAAATGGTACGAGCCTTTTGCTTACAGTTATGATTGTGTACAAGCTCTATGAAGAGATTGCACAACAGCACATGATGGATATGTATCCGGCCTTAAGGAAGATGATGGAATAAATGGTTCTTCTAAACTTTTTTGATTGGTTGTTTAGCCCTTTTATGAAATTAGGTCCAGCACTAGCGGTGATTATAATTTCTTTATTACTTACCCTTCTCACAAATTTCATCTACAAATTGGTTACAGACCAGGATATGATGAGGGCTCTTAAGACAGAACTCAAAACATTACAAAATGAAATGAAGGAACTTAAGGATCAGCCTGAAAAGTTTATGGCTCATCAAAAAAGGGCTATGGAAAAAAACCTTGAGTACATGAAGCGCAGCATGAAGCCAACATTATTTACATTCATCCCTTTGCTTTTGATTTTTGGCTGGTTAAGATTACGCTTTGCAGGAATGGGAGACCTCATCATATGGGGATTTAATATTCCCTTGTTAGGTAAAGGCTTAGGATGGCTTGGGATATATTTTTGGTCAGCAGTTATCTTTAGTTTTATAACAAGAAAGCTTCTCAAGATTTACTAAGACTATCCAATAATAACATTATAATCATCATCAAAATAAAAAAAAGGAATTCTATCACTTTCTTTTTTACCACGAACATATACTGCTTTCTTTCCTTGTAGTCGTATTGAAGCCCCATCATAAGCCTCTCTTGCGGTAACATCTTTCCACATATCTCCAAAATCAAGGAGTGCTCTCCAAGTTGTTGGACTCCTTCCATCAGAAAAACGCCTGCTTGTTTCATAGCCTCGATCTTCAAAATTTCCCATAAAAATCCAGCCTTCTGCTTCTAATTTTTCCTGTATTCCCGATTTTTTCCACACTGCAAACTCTGTCATGGTAATCAAGCTATATTCTTGAGAATATAGGTTATAAACCTTTCTCCAACCACTTAAATAGGGGCTTTAGACTTCCAAAACTCTTTTAAAGCAACTTCAGAAGAATACATCTATGGCACAAAAATCATCTTATTTATGTAACATAAGAAGAATACAAAAGAAACTTCCGAGTGGAAGATGGAAGATATTCAAAATCCAAAGAAGGCCATCAAAAGCCGTTTGTGCAACAACGGGAGTAATTCTTTCAGGAGTTCCTCAAGCACGCAACATTGAAATGACGAGAATAGACAAATCCAAGAGAAGACCAAATCGCCCATATGGTGGCGTTTTAAGTTCAAAAGCAATGAGAGAATTAATGATTGAAAAAGCAAGGAGAGAAATATGACTGAAGTTGGCACAGTTTGTTTGAAGATTGCTGGTCGTGACGCTGGAATGAAGGCAGTTGTTGTAGAAAAACTAGACAAGGAATTTGTTCTCATAGATGGTCAAGTAAGGAGAAGAAAATGTAACATAAAACACCTTGAGCCTCTTACAGAAAAATTAGATATTAAAAGCAAGGCATCGCATGCAGATGTCATAAAAGCATTCAAAAAATTGAACATTGAAATAAAAGAAACAAAACCAAAAGCAAAAAAATCTATTCGTCCAAAGAGAATAAGAAAAGTCAAAGAAGTAAAGCAGGAAACTAAAAAAGAAACAAAAAAGAAAGAAGTTTCAGCTAAAAAGAAGCCTTCTAAGAAATAAACATGTCAAAAGAACAAGACCTGCAGTCTAAATACATGGAATTCCAGATGTTACAGCAAAGTATAGCTCAGTCACAGCAGAAAAAAGTGGTTATCCAAAATCAAATAATTGAATTCTCAAGCCTTAAAGAAAGCTTGGAAAATCTTCAAAGATCAAAAAAAGATTCTTCCATGTATTCTTCTCTGGGAGCAGGCGTGTATGTTAAGGCAGAGCTAAAAGAAACTGAAAAAGTCTTGGTGAACATCGGTTCAAACATCGCGTTAGAACGTTCTGTCGAAGAGTCAAAGAAGCTTGTCGATAAGCAAGTAAAAGAATTAATGAACCTGCAATCAAAGCTGGATAAAGAGCTTGAAGAAGATATTGAAAAGGCAAATCTCTTGAACAAGGAGCTCGTTGAAAGCTCATCAAAGAAAAATTAACCCTATTTTTCTCCTACCCACCAAATCTATTTAAACATCCTTTCAGTGAAGTCTTTATGGATCATGATTTTGAGAGCCTTTTGAAATTCTATGCAAGAAAGAGTGTTCAGGATGCAATTCTCGAGCATGCAAAAGACCGAGAGGTAGGAACGTGTTATGGTTTAAACAACTTCGGTAAACGTCCGGATATCTTGCAGTTCAACTCAGATATCTTTGAGTTAGCAAGACAGGGAGTTACCTCATTCCATATCTCAGAAGAACGCTGGGCAAATCCATTAGAAATAAGAACAGGCATGTCAAAAAAAGAATTGGATGAATTAAGAATTGGATGGGATTGTGTTTTAGATATTGATTCATCTTACGTTGAATACTCACAGGTAACAGCTTATCTTTTATGCGAGGCAATAAAATTCTATGGCATAAAATGTTATGGACTTAAATTTTCAGGTCGCAAAGGCTTCCACATCATAATCCCTTTTGAATCTTTCCCAGAAGAAGTGGCAGGCACTTCAATAAAAGATTTGTTTCCAGAAGGGCCAAAGATGATTGCAGAATTTCTCGGTAACATGATATTTGACAAGCTTTCAGAGCAAATACTTTCAGAGCAAACAATAGCGGAAATTGTAAAAGCCACAGGTAAAACAGAAAAAGATATCACAACAAAAGATGGAAAATTCAATCCTTTTTCAATAGTCAATATTGACACAATCTTGATTTCCTCACGGCATTTATTCAGATCACCATATTCCATAAATGAAAAATCCTGGCTGGTGAGCGTGCCCATAGAAACTTTGCAAATAAGAAAATTCAAGTTAGCTCAGGCAAAAATAGCAAACGTCACAACAGAAATTCCTTTCCTAAAAAAAGCACAGCCAGAAGAAGCAAGATCTTTAGTAATGCAGGCTTTTGACAAGTCACAAAAATCAAAATTCTTGCAAAAAAGATCAACAATTGTTGTGCAGGGAAAGGATTACTTTGAAAAACCTTCCAATCCAAAAAAAGAGTATGCTGACGAGCCCATAGACGCTTCGTTAGTCAAAGAAGAATACTTCCCACAATGCATTAAAGACCTTCTAAAAGGCAGAAAGGAAGATGGAAGAAAAAGGTCGCTGTTTGTTTTAATAAACTTCTTTAACTCATTGAATTATTCAAACGAAACAATAAAAACGAAATTATCTGAATGGAATCAAAGAAATTATGAGCCATTAAGAGAAGGTTACATTATTGCACAGCTTAACTCAATGATGAGAAGCCAAAAAAAATTCCTTCCGCCAAACTGTGATAATGAAGCATACTATAAGGACCTTGGAGTTGCCTGTAAGCCAGATGTACATTGTCAACGCTTCAAAAACCCTCTTAATTGCACATTATCAAAGATAAGAGCCGAATCAAAGATAAGGACCGAAGCAAAACCTAAAAGAAAAATTTCTCCAAAGTCTTAAAATTTTTTTCGCTCATATAAAACTTATACTCTTGTAATGCTTGCAAAACATTTTTCTTGTCTTTACAAAATCCTGTGCGCATCAAGAATTGGCAGAACTGTGTGACATTTTTCGGTTTTATTGAATACCTGCATCTTTCAAAATCAATGAGCACAGGGTTATTATTGACAACGATGCAGTTTTTTGTTATGCGATGCATCTCATTTTTATCAACGTGCATCTTGTCCATACTCCTACATTGCTGTAAGATGCTCTTCAAAACATCTTTTGTTCTATCACTTTTTTTCATAAACTTTTCTAAATGCACGCCTTCTAAGTACCCCATCACAAGCATGGAAGCATTGAGAAAATAAAACTTGGGTCCAATTTTTTTCTTGTTTAATTTCTTTAACCAATTACCTTCATTTTCTATCCGACAAATAGCCTCGCTCTTCGGATTCACAATCTTTATTGCAACATCAAGAGTACCGTACGTTCCTCTTCGAACGATTCCTCTTTTTCCTTTTCCAATTATATCTCCAAGAATGATTTCTTTTGCCACTTTAGAGCCTCTAGTCCTCATATCATAGAAAGTTATATAAATACTCTTTCCAAAAGAATTTATTATCAAAAAGGGGTCTGGTTGATGCAAAAAAGAGTTTTAGCAAATCTATCAATTTTAATATTTCTTTTCGTTGTAGTCTCTTTGCCAGTTGTAGCACAATCAAACCAGTCAAAGAGCTTTGATTCAACACCAAGTTTTGAATGGCTCATAGATCATTGTGAAGAAGGTTGGTGTGGTTCTGTAGAGGCAACAGCATTCTATGCGATGGCGATGAAGCTCGCAGGTTATAGTAATACCTATGGTGCACAGGCAATAAAGCAAATCCAGCTCGAGAAAAAGGAAGCAGAAGCATGTTTTCCAAAAGCCAATTGTAACATAAAAGACACTGCCTTTGCAATGTGGGTGCTTTCTAATTATGGTGAAGACACATCAGGAATTGAGGATTATATAAAAAGCAAACTCGGTGTAGGACTTGCAGATAACTGGTGGCTCGAAATAATAACAACAGCAGAAAACAAAAAATGTAAGATTGGATATCCTTCAGGAACTGGCCAGGAAGAAAAGGAAGTTTTAGTTGACAAAGGAACCTTCCCAGAGTGTAATGCTGGTCAGTCAGAGACGTTCTTTGACTTGAATGATTGTATTTCATCAAATTTAGTGAACTCAAACCCTGCGCTAGAGCTAACAATTGATTGTTCAACAATAGGACAAGGCACAGTAATCTCAATCATTTACAATTCAGGATCATCGTATTATCTGACAGAGCAGGCAACAACAGCAAAGTACAAAACACAACTGCAAAATGCTTGCCACAAAAAAGGCGGTGCGTGCGATAAAGATACTTCAGCATGGACAAACTGGATTTTAAAAAACAAAAATTCTGACATCAGCACGAATTTATACTTATTAACAGTTCATGACAACCTGAATCCAGTAGACTTGTCTTTCCAGTACTTAACAACTTCAGACACGACAGCAAAGCCAACATATCTCGAAGAACTTTTGGGCTTGCAGAAGCTGGATGGAAGTTTTAACAAGAACAATGTTGACACTGCAGTAGCTCTTCTTGCATTAAATGTAGCAGGTTCAACAGAGGCAATAACAAATGCAATAAAGTACCTCAAAAGCTCTAAAAAAGCAGATGGCTCATGGGATGGCAATGAAAAGACAACAGCACTAGTGCTTTATGCAGCCTTTGCAGATGCTTCAATAACCCTTCCTCCAATAGCTGGAAATGTAGGAAGTGGTGATCCGACAAAAGATGGATTCTGTGGAGATGGTAGTTGTACTCCTGATGAATCGGTGTATAGTTGTTTCAAAGATTGTCAGCAGCAACCTTCTGAAGTTTGTGTAGCGAATGATATCTGTGAAGTCGATTATGGTGAAACATCGCAGAATTGTGCAGCAGATTGTTCATGTGGTGACGGACTCTGTGATAGTTCAGAAAAGACAACATGTGCCTCTGATTGTGGTGAATCAACAGCAAAAGCCTTCTGTGGTAATAATATAAGAGAAAGTACAGAAGAATGTGACGGTTCAGATGATGCAGCATGTTCCCCAGGAACAGTGTGCGGATCCTCATGCATATGTACAGATAGTTTGGTTAAAGAAGAGGGTGGAAGTGGATGGATATTCACTGCAATAATCATCATCGTATTGCTCGCAGTAGGAATGTATATAACATACAAATATTACTTACCTAAGAAAAAGAAGCCGACAAGAGGTTACCCTTCAGGATCATCTTTCACGCTTCCATCGAGCAGTAATTCTCCATTTGGAGAGGTGCCAGGTTCATCGCAGAAGAGATATCCTCCTGGAACTCCGACAAGAAATGCGACAAGAAAATCAAGCGTAGAAGCAGAATTAGAAAGGTCTCTTAAAGAGGCTAGGAAGCTCCTCGGAGGCAAGTAGGAGCTTTATATGAAATATCTCTTTTTCTTTTGTATGTTGATGTGTGCAAATCTTGTTGTTGCAGATACAGATTTCGGTCTTATCGAGATTACTCCAATAAACACAGTTGTTTCACAAGGAGAAGTCTATCAAGCAGAGCTACATTTGAAAAACCCAATAACAGAATTAAAAAAACAAAACATAAAATTATACTCTTCATTTGAACAACAGCAACCAATCTCTCCATTTTTAATAGAACTTGAAAAAAATACCTACTTCCTTTATTTTGAAATTCCTCAGTCCTTAACTGAAGGAGAGTATACTTTAAGGATAGAAGAGCAATCCTTTTTGGTTAATAATGTCTTAGTGCAGGAGCAAGAAGAATCAAAAATAATAATACAGAATTCAAAACCATCAGTTTCATTTTTGCCAGGAGTTATTCTTCTAGAAAAAAATAAAGTGGGACAATTTATGTTAACAGCAAAATCCTATGATGAAAAAACAGAGATAACCTTTCAAGTGCCAAGTTATGTCTCGCATCAATACTCTGTTCAGCAGTACCTAAATCCACAAACACTACGAACGTTCACTTTCTTTTACAACACTAATGAAGCAAACACGTCTGAAATTGTGATGATATACGGAAAAAAAGAGTTTACGATTCCAATTTTAATTGAAGGTAATAGCAAAGCACCACAAAACACGTCTGCTAGTAATATCAATGAAACAAAGAAAGAAGGCAAGGCCATTGCTTTTTTTGTTGAAAATAATAAACTTGTCAAGGAAATAAACCCAACAGAATCAATAGAAGGAAATCTTAAGATGGCAAATCTTCTTGAAAAACCTCTTTTAAACCTCGATATAAGGTTGGATGGCGATTTATATGAAATCATCTCCATAACGCCGACAGAAATAGAAAAAGTTAATCCTCTAGCAAATTTCTCCGTTGTAATGAAAATAAATCCAACAAAGCTTGCAACAAAAAATTTCTACACTGGTAGATTAATAGTCTCCAATGAAGAGTACAAAGAAACATTGGACGTGCAAATTAGTATCCAAAAAGATGAACCTCAAATCAAAGATACAGAAACAACAATAAAAGATGATATTACTGAAAAAACAAAACCAGATGAAAAAGAAGAAGCTGTTAACGAAATAATTCCTTGGAATATATCTGGAGGTTATGAACAAGAATCAAAAATTGCAGCTAAACCAATTGTTTCATTGATAACAATTCTTCTTATTGTGGCAATTGCAGTGTTCCTTTTATCTCAGAAAAAAACAACGAAAAAGAGAACATTCAAAGATTTAATGGAAGAATCAAAGAAAAGATAATTATTTCTTTTTCTTCTTATTTTCTTTCTTCTCAAATTCCACATCAGAAGGCTGTGGTTTGAAAGGTTTAGCCTCAAAAGCCTGCATTTTTCTTTTGAGCACAACGTTCTCAGCATGAAGATTCTTTATTATCATGTCATAATGGTGCAATCGTGATATCAGATCATTCCATAAGTTATCCAAAATACTTTTTTCAAAGGTAAACTCTACTGGTTCTATAATCTCAATGGAGCTCGGCATGAAGTCCAAACAGAATCCCATGATTCCATCTTGATTGTAAAATTCTAAGTTAACTTCACTGAACATGCTCCAGAAAGGTCTTCCTTCTATTTGTGCAGTATCAGAAGTTTTTTCATGAAGAACCTTCCAGTTTCCACTTTCTTTGAGCTTACTCAAAACGAGGTCCATTGTTTTTTTAACATGCTCCTCAGGAGCTCCCATTATTTCAAGTATTGCTCGAATTTTTATTTTATTCTCTTTCATTCCTACACCTTAAACAATAAGTAATAAACACTCAAGCCACCAACAGCATACAGCAAGTAAAACCAGGCATCTTGTAACCCTGATTTGTCATTGGTAATTGCACTTGTGGATCGTTTAATCTGTTTTGTACTCACAGAAACATCATTTATATTGCTTTCTGTCACAGAATTTCGAAGAGAAACCTTCTGTTCCTTGCATTGATATGCAAAGCCGGTCAGATAGACTAATTGCATATCATCTTCTTCAAAACCTTCAACAACAACAATATAGTCTCCTCGTTCTAAACTTATGCTGTTATTGCAAGTTGCAACAGGAAGTCCAATTTCTAATTCTTGTCCAGCCTTAACATTGAGCTTTGTAAAAACATTAACGCCTTGTACATACGCGCGAACTTCTTGTTCTGATTTTTTAGCATTTGAAATTTCAGTATAAACAGTAAGATACTTGCAACCTCGTAGTGGTGGATTCTCAATATATCTAATTCTTATATAACTTTCAGAAGGTTTTATTGGTTTTGAATATCCGCTAACATTTGCAATGGGGTAATCTGTTTTATTTTCATCTGGAGGAATGGTATTTTCATTCTCTTTTCCAGGACTTGGTTTGCAGGAATATTTTTCACCAGTACCAGAAATGCACAAAGCATTTCCATCACCATTTGCATAACTATTGTTGTAAGCTACATTCTCTGTGAGGTTTCCTTCTCCATCATAAAGGTAAACAGAATCCCCTTCATTTCCAAGTCCATTGCCAATAGCAGCACCTGCAGAATAAACACTCGCCTTTGTCAAGTCTAATGAAGCAAAGTACTCTCCCGTATACCCTTCTTCAACAATCAAGTTTATTTTTGTGTTTCCACTTCCATTAATCAAAGCAAGAACATCTTGGTGGCTTGAGTCTTCAACAGTCCATCCTTGTAAGGATATATTCACATTAAATACCAGCTCAACGTACTCCTTGTTGTTATCGTTTCCTGGTGGGTTATACATAATCTCTGTTATAGCAGCATTGACATCGTGAATGAAAAGAATAAAAAAAAGCACACAAAAGATTATGGTAAATTTCATTGTGGCCTAAATAAGAAATCCAAGTAATTAAATAACTATTGCAAATAAAACCAAAACTATTTCGATATTCTCAAAAATTCTTCAAAGTCAATTCCTTTTTCAGCAACAAGACTTTTATCAAAATAATAGTTTCCTGCACCTTCGCTTCTTCCAAGATGATTCGGTTTTAAGAAGTACCACCCCATGTTATCAAATCGAACGCCAATCCAAGGCTCTGCACCAAAGCCATGCGCAAATTCACTTAACTCATCAATTTGTTTTTTGTCAATATATCTTCGTTGTTTTCCCTTTCCGCTTTTACATTCAATTGCAAGTGTTCTTCCTTTTCTCCCGCTTAACAAATCAGGACAAGGCAAAGGCATGCTTCCACTTCCAGCCATTCGTATGCAGTACCAGCCATTATCCCAGAACAAATGGAGAAGTTCGCGCTCTGTTCGACTCCCTTTAGCTTTTGAAATTTTAGTCAACCCCTTTATGAAATAAACTATCTGTCAAATGAATTTAAAAATGTTTAGAATAAAAAAAAGAAAGAAGAGACATTTACAAGTCTCTTGCTTTAACTGTTGATCTTCCGTTTTCCTTAGCACGTCGACAAGCTGCGTTTATGAGCTCTTGTACGTTCTTGCTAAGGCCGTCAGCGAAATCACCAGCAACGTTCATGCCTTTTGCATTTTCTTTTACCTTACTTCTTACAACCAAAAGTTCTGCCATTTGTACACCCCCGTACGTTTGTTGGTTAACATAAATGCATGAATAAAAGCCCTTTAGAGAGCCCCTACGTCATGATTACAATAAAAATAACCTCTTCTAGTATTTAAATATTTCGTTAATTTGGCCTATATTTGCCGTTATCGGTGGTTTTAGAGGCTTTCAAAAAATATATAAGCCTACCACTTGTAAACCAGTTATAGATGGAACAGCTAAGAAATTGGGCAGACGCAGCGGCAGAGAAGCTGATTAAAGAGAAGGGTGACAAAGCATCCTATGTCTGTGCTTCAGGGATAAGCCCATCCGGCCATGTGCATATCGGGAATTTTAGAGAAATTATAACCACTGCGCAAGTTGTCAAGGCGTTGCGATCAAGAGGAAAAAAAGTTCGTTTTATTTATTCTTGGGATGAATTTGATGCTTTTAGAAAAGTGCCAAAAGATTTTCCGCCAGAACTCTCAAAGTATCTTGGAGTTCCCTTGTGCAAGATTCCTGATCCAAAAGGATGCCATAAAAGTTATGCCGAGCATTTTGAAAAAGAACTTGAAGAATCCATAGCATGTTTGGATCTTGGAATTGAATACATCTACCAAGGAAAAATGTATCAGTCATGCAAGTATGCAGAACAAATCAAAGTTGCATTGACAAATAGGAAAAAAATAAGAGAGATCTTAGATAAATTTAGAAAAGAGCCACTTCCTAAAGATTGGATGCCATTAGAAGTTTTCTGTGAAAAATGCTGGAAAAACAATACTAATATTCTTGCATATGATGAAAAATACGAATTGCATTATGAATGTGAATGTGGGCACTCAAATAAAATTGATTTCAGAAAAGTTGGAAACATAAAATTGTTGTGGAGAGCAGATTGGGCCATGCGATGGGCCTATGAAAAAGTTGATTTTGAACCAGGAGGCAAGGATCATTCAGCAGCAGGAGGGTCATTCGATACAGGAAAGCTCATATCAAAAGCAATTTGGAATTACGAGGCTCCGAGCTATGTTCCTTATGAGTTTATAGGTATTAAAGGCGGACAGGCATTTTCAAGTTCAGAAGGTGTTGTGTTATTGCCAGCTGAAGTTCTTGAGGTGTATGAACCAGATGTTATGACTTTCTTGTTTTCAGGCACACATCCAAGCAGATACTTCGAAATAAGTTTTGATCTTGATGTGCTTAAAGTCTATGAAGACTTTGATAAATACGAACGTGTTTATTTCAACAAAGAAGAAGTTTCACAAAAGGAAGCAGAAAACATGAAGCGTGCATATGCACTTGCATGCAAAGACATCCCAAAAGACGTTGGAGAACAGCCGACATTCAGGCACTTGACAACACTCTTACAGATTTACGAATGCGATGTAAACAAGGCTATAAAAGGAATAGACTCATCACGTGTCAAGACACGTGCACATTGTGCTCTTAACTGGTTAAAAAAATACGCTCCAGATGAATTCAAATTTTCAGTACATGCAAAGATTACGAATGAAATAAATGAGCATGTCAATAAACAGCAAAAAGAAGCATTAAAAATGCTGCGTGAGTTATTGGAAAAAAAGAAATTCAATGAAAAAACATTATTTGAGGAATTTTATAAAATCTGTGAAGCAACAAATATAAAGAACACAGAATTTTTTGAAGGAGCATACCTCGCAATTATTGGAAAGAAAAGAGGACCAAAATTAGCACACTTTATCATTGCAATTGGGCAGGAAAGAGTTGCAAAACTTCTCGCAGGTTTACAATGAATTACCTTTTCCACTTGGGAAGAGACCCAGAACTCAGCTGTTTAGAAATAGTCTCTTTTTTGCAGAGAACAGATAAGCCCTATAAGATCATCAAAATAACAAAGAAACTCATGATTCTAGAATTGGAAAACTTCAATGCTAAAGAAGCCATAAAATGCCTTGGCGGAACAATAAAAATATCTACAGAAATAACAGATGTAGAAAATTACATTCTCTCACTCATCAGTTCAAAAAGAATAGAATATGGGGTTAATATTTTTGAATCATCACAAGAGTCATTAAATAACTTGACAGATTTAATAAAAAATATTGCAAAGAGAGAAAGAATTAAAGCCCTACATAAGTATGGTCAAGAAAGAGAAATACCTCCCTCAAAGTCAAAAAATCTAGATTTTGAATTAACATTGTGCAAGAATCAAACCTATCTTGTAATTGCATCATCAGATCCAAAGTCATATCGAGATCGAGATGAAACACGCCCATTCTTTGATCCGTTACAAGTTGTTTCTGTTCGGCTAGCAAAGATACTCATCAATTTAGCACAGCCAAAAAAAGATTCAACGCTCCTCGATCCTTTTGTCGGGTTAGGTACAATACTTCAAGAAGCATCTCTAATGGATATAACAGTAATTGGGACTGACAAAGATCTAACAATAATCAAGAGAGCACAGGCAAACCTTACCTGGGCAAAAAAGAATTTGCATTTCAAAAAAAACCCAATACTCAAAGTACTCGATGTTGTTCGATTATCCAAAGAACTCAATAACATTGACTGCATTGCAACAGAACCCTACATGGGTCCTTACTTAAGGAAAATTCCTTGGGAAGGAGAAGCAAGGGAAATTGCAAAAGAACTATCTCATATGTATGAGAGTTTCCTCATGCAGTCCTCAAAAATCCTCAAGAAAGGTGCAAAAGTCGCTATCGTCGTTCCAACATTCAAAACAAGAACAAACACCTTAATTCGTATAGGTTTCCAGTCAATGCTCCCAAAATACGGTTTTGGCATTTTTCAACCACTCAATAACAACATCATCCCTATCGATTACAAGCTCAAAAACAGCAAAATTCAGAGAAAAATCTACATACTCGAAAAGCTCTAAAATTTTCACTTAAAAGTAACAACAAAGTAGAAAGCTTTATATAGCACTTCTAATATATATCTTACAGAAATAGTATTAAAATATACATAAAAACTATAGAAAAAATGGCGAAAACCTTTACGATTACAAAGAAAATAGCCCGACACGGCACACAGGCAGTGATAGTCATACCTAAATTTCTTCAAGATGAGCTCAAACCAAAGACCGTTGTTGAAGTCAGGATTACGACAATAATGGAGGCAGAAGATGACGTTAAAGCTGAACACCTACAGAAATAATACAGAATTAGCCAATCTCCATGGAGTGCCGATATACATGGCAGATATGGTAGATGCATCCTTAAGAGGAAGATTAAATGTCTTCTTGCAGGGAGACACCGGTTCTGGTAAGACGCAAGTTGTGAGGGATGTCATGAGATATTTTGGTGATAAGTCCTTATTTATTCTTGGAAGAAATGATATGGACACTCGAGAATTATTCCAGCAAGTGAATCCTACATTCCTTAAGGCCATACGAGAAGGCCGAGAAACAGGCGATGGGATGAAATTTAAAGAATTAACAGACAGGGTTAATTATAATTTTATTGGTGTTGATGAATTGCCAAACTGCGTACCAGCAGTACGAGCACAATTATTCAATCTTTTTGATGGTTTCATTGAAATTGATGGAAAGGCATATCCTCTCGGTTCAGGGTATTCTGTTGGAATGGCCACAGGAAATATTGGACAGCAATTTACAGAATCAGCGAATGAATTAGGAAGAGCATTAAAAGATAGAATGCATGTTATTATTGATACCGATTATTTCAGGCCAAAGCCAAGCGATACCTTTGAAATCTTGGCTGCGGATAGAAATCCTCGGGTGCGATTTGACGGAAGTCTTGAAGACAGGACTGTGGAAATGATAAAAGCACATCAAGAACTGCAAGCAAGAGAGGTTCCTTTTGAGAAGTATATTGCAGCAGGATATTTGGTGCATGGATTAGATTATTTAGAAAATGGCAGAAGCAAGATTAAATTAAAAGCAGGCTGGCCGAATAAACTCGAAGCACATGAAGCTGGTTCTGATGCAGCATTAATATTGCCCGTATCGCCTCGTGCTGCAAAATCTATTATTACCTTAAGCCAAGCACTCGATGCTGTTGCGCATGAAAAAGGAGCAACAGAGATTGATCCATTGAATTCCATGATGACAGCATTTAAATTCGTTGGAGCATATTCAGGAATATTGAATGAATCCAAAGTAATACAGGATTATGACGGAGATAGATACAAAGCTATCGATGCAGTCGTTGATACAACAAGAACACAATTTAAATCCCAAAAAGGCAACATTGTAGCTGGCCTTGAAATGGCAGAAAAAGGCAAGAAAAATAAAAAAATATTAAACCAGTTTACGGGACGTTGGGAGTTTATGAGAGATGTTATAGAACATCTGGCTGACCAAGAACATGAAACTACCAGATAATATATTCGGAATAGAAAAGGAAGGAGCCTACAAGAGAGCTTTAGATAGATTGGACAAACCAGAAACAATTGTGAAATCAGATGAAGGCTCTCCACTTGAAGTCAAGGCAAATCTTGTTGTGAGTAATTATGTAAGAATTCCAGGAACAAATATTATTATTGCTCGTCAAGAAACAAACAAAAACCTCACTTGGGAAAATACTCATTATGCTCTTGCAGATAATGGTTTATTTATGCCAACACCAGCACAATTTATGAGATACTTTGAAAGTACAAAAGAAGCTGCAGAAGGAAAAATAATTCTCTATGATGGTAGCAACAAAGCAGTTCCACAAAGTGAAGCAAGAGACCTTTGGAATTACGTAAGTTTAAAAGAGAGACCAAAAGGAATCTGTTGGACATGGCTCGATGCAAAGTTTGTTGAGAGAACTGGATGGAATGGATTAAACATTGAAACAGACCATCGTGTTGTTATGAAGAAGAGTAAGAAAGAACTGCAAGGAAAACAAGTTCCTTTAGAAACATGTGTTGATCAAAATGGTTATGCTGCGTTGAATTTCAATGCACAAGGCTTGCCAATACAGCAATCACCTACTCAAGAATATAAGCAAGGTGAAAATCTCTACTTTTGGAAACCAGTCAAAGACAAAGTCGCGGGGTTTGTAGCGGGTTCCGTCGGGGCCGGCCTGAGCTGTTGCGGGTATCCGCAGTACTCGGGTGGCTGGCTCGGGGTATTCGCGTGTGCCGAAGGCACGTCGTCAGCACAAGGAGCTAAACAATGAAACTTCCTGAGAGAGTTTTCGGAATAGAAACAAAAGATGCATATGCAAGACGCTTGAAAGAGCTAGAGAAAACTCCAGAAGAAGTGACTGAACAAAAACCAGTAATAATAACGCCGGCATCCATTACTCGGCCAGAATCATATATTATCTTGCCATCACGAACACATGGAAGTTATGGTTATCATGATACGTTAGTCTCAATGGAAAAAAATCATCATAATAAAAACTGGTCACAAGCACATGAAGTATTGCATCAAGAAGGTGCCTTCATGTTGACCATGAGACAGTATGTGGATTTTATCAATCTTTTAAAATCAGGAAAAGTGTATGATGGAAGAGGTCAGCAACTTGATAACCAAAGAGTAAATACAGTACTTGATGAAATATTGACTATTCGAGATCCATGGAGATCGGAATGGCTCGATGCTCAATTTAGTACAAAGAAATCTTCAGCGATACCTTTAGTTGGAAAAAAAGATTGGCATGTGACATATCATGTTGCAGAACAAAATGGCAATCTAAGAGAAGTTCAAGAACCTCTTGAAGATTGTCTTCGAAGTGATAAAATTCCAGGCATTTCTTTAGATGATTGGTTGCAAGATGCAACACCACAAGGATTGCCAAAACAAAATGTTGGAAACGGCAGTCTTTACTATTGGCATCCAAGAGATGGAGCTGTCGCGTGGTTTGGGGCGGATTCCGACGGGGCCGGCCTGAGCTGTGGCGGGAATCCGCGGGTCTCGATTGCCGGCCTCGGGGTACGTGCGGCACGCGTCAAAAAATAACATGGTAAACCTACAAGAGTTACATCGGATAAAGAATAAGATTGGACTAGTTGGAGGAAGTTTAACGGTAAAAGAATATGACGATGCTGAACAGAATGTTGCCGCTCATATCAACCCACAAAATTGGGGCATTGAAATTACCTTGAAGAAAGGATTTGAACCAATAACAGATAGACGACAAAAAGCGTATGCAAAAAAGAAAAACATCCAAGATGGAAAGCAAGTGTTACTTGAAGATATTTTGCATCATGAATTAGCACACTGGGAACTTCCATTTACTTCAGGACGCGGATGCCCTTATGACCCTTACAATCACGATCTTATTGTAGAAGCAGTAAAGAAAGCGCTACCACAAGAGAAACAAGCTCATGCGGGTTATGTTGCAAATGCTTTTGAAGACTTGATGATCAATCCAAGATGTAGAGAGTTTAAAGGAGACTTCTCAGGTCAAGTTCTCTTTTGGGACAATGAAGGCATAGCAACAAAAGAAAAAGGACACGAACATTTTACACCTTTTTATGAGGCATTTGTTAAATTAAATATGCACCTTTTTGGAGTTAATGCTGACCGTGCTCTTCTGAAAAGACATTATGGCAATGATAAAAAGATTGAGAAAGCTGTGCAAGGTGTTGTTCACGATCTTCATCTTCCAGAAAACATTCAAGACACATCACCATTATTTATAAAACAACAGTGGCCTTCAATGGCTACAGCCTTTGCAAGAAATCTTGCAGACCTTTTAGATGAAGCACCAAAAGAACGATTATCTGCATTTTCACGTGAAGGCCAAGGAACTGGGCAAGAAGAAAAACAGCAGGCAGGCAACGGCGTAGAACAAAAAGCAGGAACACGAGAAGGAAAAGAAGAAATTGCATATGGGCGCTATGCGGGCAATCAACCCTTGTCCCCGAACATCGTTTCACATGAGCAATTGGATTCCTTATACAGAAAACTTGCAAGAGATATTCCTGTGCATGTAGAGGCAATAACAAGAGAACAAAATTTGTCACTTGGCCCACTTAACTTCAGACCGTTTGATGAGGAAACTGATGACATAAGAAAAGTGAAACCAACAAAGCTTTACCTTGATGACGATGGTAAACTTACGTTTGGATACGAAAGACAACCACTTTCAGTGACTGCAAAAGAAAAAATTCAGAGAAAATCATTTCCAGATTTTAAAATGGTTGTTTTAGATAATTCCGGATCAATGAAAGAAGGCATCGATGGCAACGAAGGAAACACAGCATACATTCCTTGGGGAGATAACAGCAAGTATCACTATGCACTATTAGGCTTTTATGGCATTGAAAACTTTTTGCAAAACCAAGGCATCGCACAGTATATCGGCCATGGATTGTCCTTATTCTCCTCAAGCACAAGATTTGAAGAGTCACGTTTTGAAGATATTCAAAGATTACGAAAGTTAGCACTTTCACCTGAATTTGGAAACACAAGACTTGATGCAAGAACATTAGTGAATGCATTACGTGGAAGAGAAAGTTTTGTTCTGTCTTTATCAGATGGAGAAATAGCAAACTGGAGCAGCGCTAAAGCAGAGTTTGAACAGTTGGCAAAAGACAATTACTTTGCCCACATTCAAATTGGGGGAAAGAATCAATTTACACAAGATCTGGAAGCCCAAGGATTTCCTGTTTTTTATGTCAGATCCGGAGATGAACTTTCACATTTAATGGTGAATGTAGCAACAGATACCTACAAAGGAGTTTTACATGAAACTACCAGATAATATATTCGGAATAGAAAAGGAAGGAGCCTACAAGAGAGCTTTAGATAGATTGGAAAAACCAGAAACAATTGTTCCACCAGCTTCACGCGTTCCTACATCTTTAGATGGAGTAAACTTAGCAGATTATATTTTGGTTCCACAGCATAGTTTGTATGTTGCAAAACAACGTTCACACTTTGACACTACTTGGTATCAGGCTCATCAAGCATTGCAAAAAGAAGGAGCAAGAATGCTAACAATAAGAGAATTTGTTGACATCCTTCAATTATTACAATCAGGCAAAGTTGTTGACGGCCTTGAGAAAAATTTGGCAAAAACTGAGATTGATACAATGTACGATGGAATTACAAAAAAAGTTGATCCATGGCGTGCAGAATGGTTGGATGCTGACTTCAAAGTTGTTAGAGATGTTTTACATATTAATTATGGACATAAATCAGTGAATGGCAAACTAGAACCAACACGCTCAGAACAATTAGAGCAATGTGTTATGGAAGAAGGATATGTAGATTTATTTAGTGCAAACAGACAAGGTCTTCCAACAAAAAAGACCAGAAATCAAGATTTCTATTACTGGAAACCTTTAGATGACAATAACTCAGTCGCGGGGTTTGAGGCGGGTTCCGACAGGGCCATCCTGAGCTGTGGCAGGGATCCGCAGGACTCGGTTGCCGTCCTCGGGGTACGTGCGGCACGCGTCAAAAAATAAATTGGTACACATTTTAAGAATCCTCTCTTATCATCTGCTCATCGTGCCTAGAAGAAAAATTTATAAGGAAGCGACCAAATTATTGAATTACAATGGAACAAGAAATGATCAGTATTTCAAAAGAAGAATACAAAAGGTTAAAGAAATTGGAAGAACTAGACTTTGATTTAATCGGGCAGTTCAAAAACAGTTTAGAAGATTTAAAGAAAGGTCGTTTTAAGAGAGTTGCTTAGATATTTTTTCAGCAAGAATTCTAAAATCATCAAGATTGTCTTTAATGTGATCTATTGTGGCTTGTTGGTCTTTTTTCCCACTGGTAGCAACGAGCAACACTACATTGAAATCTTCATAAACTAAATAGTAGACTCTTCTGCCACCAAGGTGTTTTTCTCTGAGAAACTTGTACGTTAATTGTTTTCCAACAAAAGGATTCTCTGCAAGCTTCTTTGGCAACTTATGTGCAGCCTCTCTTTCGGATTTTGGCCATTTGTCTAATTCTTCTCGATATGTCTCAGTTTCAATAATAACAAACATAGGATGATAACAAGAGATAATTATAAAAAGATTGTGTATAATACGGGATCTTGTCCTAAGGTTTTTAGTCATCCGTTAAAAATCAATGAAGGATGAGAACCTTTGGGCTACACGTACATTCATAGTGCATTGGCTGAATAAAGCTATAATGCCATAAACATACAATGGTCTGAATGAGTAATTTAATAAATTCAAAGAATTCAGTTATCATTTTATCAAAAGAGCAATAATTTCATCAGAACAGGCGTTCCATAACGCAAGGATTTCCTTTGCTTGAGCAACAGTTGCCTTGAAGCCACGGTAGTTAACATCATTAAGTATTTTCTTAAAACGATTAAGATGATTGAGCATTATCTTCTCTTTGATGTCCATCTCCTTAAGTGCATCCATGCAAATTTCATGGTTTCTGGGTTCATATCCTTGCAACCACCAAGAAGCATCTCCTAATTGCCTTATGGATTCATAAGTTTCGCGAAAGATTAAAACAGCACTTTGTTCAGTAAGCGGAATGCCTTTAACAACAGTCATGTTTTCTTTCGCAGAAGCTATCATAGATCTTGCTTTCTGGCTGTCAGGAATCCTTTTTCTAAGATAATCTGATCGTATCCAGACATCAATCAAATCTTTGTTCATGGTGTCACCTCAAGAAACCCCATAAGGACAATCCCATTTGCAATATTGTTGAAAACATGAGAGTCAATATCTTTCCTGTTAAACAAATGAATCTGAATATGTCTTTTTATCATCTTTTCGAACTCTACGAGTTCCTTCAAGCCGAGAGTCTGATACTCCTGTGTTTCTTCTGTTTCAATAGCAATGTCAATATCTGATGTAGAAATGTCTTCTCCATGGCGAAAACTGCCGAAGAGAACAATAGCTTTGGGATTATTAAAGTGGTCGTTAAGGAATTCAACCAAACCACTTTGATAAACAAAGTTAAGATTGTAAACAATCTTGCTTCGCATAAATTGCAACTTCTGTTGATTTGCCTTAATCCTCCAGATTTTGGTTAATTTTGTGATAGTGATAAGCCCCAACTGTTCTAATTCTTTGAGAATCTTGCCAATGTGTGGTTTTGCTACCCTTGCTTCTTTTGCAAGATCAGAGAGGCTAAACTCTTGCTCTGGATAGTGCATTAATATCTCAAGGACTCGCTGTGTTGCACTCTCACTAATAAGTCTTTGGTATCTTTTTATAACATACGGTTTCATTTTGTTACATAAGTTACATATTGGAACTATTTAAATGTTTCTAGGTAATAAATCTAGAAGCTCAAAAATTTAGGATTGATAGCATACGATTTTTTTACATGCAAATATAAAGATATTACTTTTTTTGTTCTTTGTATTAATTCATCATCGGTTTTAATATTGCCAAAACTAACGTTATTTCTGAGCTAAGTATACTACTTTTGATAGTATCCTCTCAAAAAATAAGGCATATTTGCAATAAAAACGTATAAAAATTGAACAAATACTAGAAATCTTGTCCTAAGGTTTTTAATCATCCACTAAAAATCAATGAAGGATGAGAACCTTTGGGCTACACGTACATTCATAGTGCATTGGCTCAATAAAGCTATAATGCCATAAACATACAATGGTTTGAATGAGTAGTGGTGAAACGCCTTGGGTAAGTGTGGAGTGAATATTCAAACTGTGGTGAACCTTGGTGAGTGTGCTACATCTTGTCGCGAGGTTTGAAGCGAATTCCGACAGGGCCAACCTGAACTGTAACAGGAATCCGCAGAACTCGAAATCTCTTAACAAAGGAGACGAGAATGCCGACCTCGGAATAACCCAAAGGTTTTCTTTTACTATATCGAACAACATGAAAACCTATAAAAATCTCTATGAGAAGGTTTCTTCATTAGAAAATCTAGAACGAGCCTTTAGAAAAGCACGAAGGGGAAAGTCTAAAAAACAGTATGTTATTGCATTTGAAAATAATCTAAAAAATGAACTCCAGCAACTTCATAACGAATTAACTTCTTTTACGTACCAACCACAACAATTAAAGCGATTTATTGTGAGGGATCCAAAGACGCGAACCATTCACGCATCCAACTTCAGAGATCGTGTTGTCTATCACGCACTCGTTAACATTCTTGAGCCTATCTTTGAACAGTCATTTATTTATGACTCTTATGCAAGCAGAAAAGGCAAAGGAACGCATAATGCATTGTTGCGTTTTGATATATTCAAAAGAAAAGTATCAAGAAATGGAAAACTTCTTCATGAACATTTTGATAATAACCATATCATTGGCTACGCTTTTAAAGCAGATATCAAAAAATATTTTGATACAGTTGATCACGAAATTCTTATGAACATCATTGGAAAAAAGATTCAAGATAAGAATGTCTTTTGGCTTATCAAGAGAATACTTAATAACTTCGATACCAACATAAAAGGGAAAGGTATGCCTTTAGGCAATCTCACCTCACAATTCTTTGCCAATGTGTACTTGACACAATTAGATTATTTTGTAAAATATAAGCTGCAGGTAAAGTACTACATTCGTTATGTTGATGATTTCATCATTCTAGATGTAAATAAAAGCAAACTCGTAGAATACCAAGAGAGAATAAGAGACCATCTTGCAGCTCTTAAACTAGAACTTCATCCAGACAAATCGAAGATTATTCCATTAAGAAATGGAGTGAGTTTTGTCGGATATAGAATTTTCTACCATTATAAAATTCTGAGAAAAAGCAATAGAAAGTCCTTTGAAAAAGCATTTGAGAAAAAACTTAGTTTTTACCAGAAAGAAATGCAAAGTAAACAAGAGTGTATCAAATTTCTCGAAGGGTGGTTTGGCTATGCACAATGGGCAAACACGTATAACTATAGAAAAAGAATTATGGCAAGAATGGAATGAAACGTCACATAAGTGTATACTACTACATTTAGTGTTTTATAGCAAAATTTATAAATATGTAGAAGTATAAAAAGAGCATGGTAAGGATACAGAAAAAAATACAAAACAACAAGGTATACTATTACCTTGAACATGCAATGCGTGAAAATGACAAAGTTCGAAAGAAAACGAAATACTTGGGAAAAAAGATACCAGAGAATATAGAATCATTAAAAAAAATATTTCTTGCTGAAATTTACAGGGAAAAGTGGCACGCAATACTCAATGATATTAGGGATGAATATGCACACTATAGTAAGATAGTTCCACTCTCGGCAAAAGAGAAAGAGAAAGCAGAATTCATGATTAAATTTACGTATAATACACAACGCATAGAAGGTTCTGCATTAACTCTTAAAGAAACTGCTGATCTTTTGGAAGAAGGTATCACACCAAAAGCAAGACCGTTGAGTGATGTGAAAGAAGCTGAAGCTCATAAAAATTTATTTTATGAAATGCTTAAGTACAAAAAGGATCTTTCACTCCAGATTGTTTTGTACTGGCATAAAAAGTTATTAGAACAAACAAAACATGACATTGCAGGAAAAATAAGAAGCTATCAAGTGGCTATTGCAAGAAGTAAGTTTGTACCACCTTCACCAATCGAGGTAGACCTGTTGTTAAGAGAATTTTTTGATGGGTATACAAAAAACAAAAGTAAAATCCATCCAGTTGAACTGGCAGCCTTAGCTCATTTAAAGTTTGTTACTATTCATCCTTTTGGAGATGGTAATGGAAGAATAAGCAGGCTCATGATGAATTTTGTTTTACACAAATATAAATATCCTATGCTTGATATCTCTTATGCAAATAGGGCAAGTTACTACAATGCACTTGAACGAGCACAGATGAAGATGAATGAAGCCATCTTTGTGCAATGGTTCTTTAGGATGTATATCAAAAAGTATAAGAATTACATTGGGAAATCAAAAAATAATGTGGGCGAGGGCAAATACAAAGAGAAGGCTAGCTAAACCACATGATGACAGAAAAGCTTAAATAAGATACTTTCCAAGCAGTTTTTATGGGAAGAATTAAGACGCAATTAATCAAAAGATCAACTATGAAGCTATTAAAAGCTCAGAGACCATCATTTACAGCAGACTTTGAACAGAACAAGAAAGTTGTTCAGCTGATGCTCACTTCCCCTGGAAAGAAACTTCGTAATATCATTGCAGGTTATGCAACGCGTCTTGTTAAGAACGAAAAAGAAATCTAACATTTCCGAAAATCTTTCAACTCTTCACACTTCTCAACTACTCAGAGGTTGCTTTTAAATAAAAGAAAATTTCTTTTTTGATGACTTTTCAATATTACTCTCTTGAACAATATAACAAAGCAATGAATCTTAAAAATAAAGGTTTAGGTAGCTACCACATAGCAAAGATTCTTGGCATAAGCAGGAATGCCATTGAAGGATGGATTAATCAGGGAAGAAAACCCTATCACTTTTCAGAAAAAAGAATTGCAGCACAAACATCTCTAGAAAACATTGAAAGAATGAGAAAAATGAATAAGATAACGCAGCCTAAAGCTTGTAGAATTTCTGCCGAGATGAGAACAAAAAGATTGCCAGAAAGTGCCAAGAAAATTTCAAAAGAGTTGGCGTATATATTAGGGGTTTGTTATGGTGACGGCCATATATCTGTGAAGCAAAGAAGAATAATTCTAGGAGTTACAGACCAAGAATTTGCCGAAGAATTCAAAAGAGTATTAGAAAAGTGGAGTGGTTTTAAAGCAAGATTGTATGAAAGAAAGCCACGTAAATGTGCGTATATAAAAATAAACAAGAAGCAATATGTAGTGTACATTGATTCAAAAGAAGTAAGTAATTTTCTGAAGAAGTTTAATAGTAGTCTTTTTAAAAAGGCAAATAAAAAAGCAAAAAGTGCATTTCTAAAAGGATTGTTTGATAGTGATGGGGGAGTTCGTAAATCTAAGTTTGGGCTTTATTTTCACAATACCAACTATGGTTTGATTCTGTTAGTCAAAGAGCTGTTGGAATCTGTTGGAATAAATCCTACTAGTAGCACCTCTAAAACAACGAAAATTGGGCCATATGGAGGAAAAAAAATATTACGCTTTGACTATATCTAAAAAAGATAACATCCTAAAGCATTATCAACATGTAGGTTTTACAGTACACAGAAAACAAGAAAGATTAATAAGGCAGGTAAAAGATATAATATTGACCATTGGAGGCAAAATGACTGAAAAAAACCAAAGAAATGCAGACGATCAGGTCGTGTTTGTGGGTAACAAACCGTTCATGAATCAGTATTGAGGGAAACTTCTTATTGAATGTATTACGTGACCGGTGTCGTTATGCAATTCACAACCCAAGGAGCAAAAGAATCTGTCATCAAGGCAAGAGGCCAGTTCATAAGCAAGGCAGTTGATATTGCAGAAGTCGCGACAAAGCGATTCTTAGAAAATCAAGTCATCGTCACAAACATTCAGACCGACAGCGAAGAATTCCAGAATGAAGAAGGTCGGAATGTCAGAGTTTCAACAATAGAAATTACCTTAAAGAGAAAATAAGTTCTAATAAGAAAACATTTAAATCAATTGTCTCATCAAAATCAGAATAAGAGGTGATACATGGAAAGCATATTCTTCGAATTAGGAATAATTATTATTATTGCCACAGTTCTCACAATTATATTCAGGTATTTCAAGCAGCCAGCAATTCCAGCGTACATTCTTACAGGTATCATTATGGGCCCATTTGTTCTTAATTTGGTAAAAGCGGATACAAACATACAAGCTTTCTCGCAAATAGGAGTTGCTTTCCTTTTGTTCATTGTTGGCTTAAACCTTAATGTTTACCTTCTCCGTGAAGTTGGTAAGGTTTCTTTTCTTGGTGGTATTGGTCAAATCGTCTTCACTTCAATTGTCGGTTACTTCCTTCTTAAAATTCTCCACTTCAGCACCATTGAATCGCTCTACATTTCTGTCGCTTTGTCATTCAGCAGCACAATCATCGTTGTAAAGTTATTATCAGATAAAAAAGATCTTGAAAGGTTATATGGTAAAATTTCAATAGGTTTTTTGTTAGTGCAGGACGCTGTTGCTGTTTTCCTATTGATAGTTTTATCCAGTTTCAAGTCAGAGGCATTAGTTTCAAATCTCGGTTTTGCGTTAATCAACGGATTCATACTTTTAGGCATAGCGTACTTGGCAACAAGATTTTTTCTCACAAGATTCTTTGAGCGTGTTGCTCGTTCTCCAGAAACATTGTTCTTGTCAGCAGTTTCCTGGTGCTTCGCGTTCTCAATCATAGCATACATGCTTGGCTTTGGCATTGAAATTGGTGCATTCCTGGCAGGAATCTGTCTTGCTTCTTTGCCCTACAGCATGGAGATATCCAATAAAGTAAAACCATTGAGAGACTTCTTTGTTATCTTATTCTTCTTTATCATAGGTGCAAGTGTTTCAATAGACTCTGTCATTAATAACATTTCATCAATCATCTGGCTTTCTCTTTTCGTCGTAGTTGGAAATACGCTTCTTGTCATGGTCATTATGGGCCTTCTCGGATTCAAAAGTAGGACTTCTTTCCTTACAGGTCTTAACATTGCGCAAATAAGCGAGTTCAGTCTCATTCTAGTTACAATGGGGCATCAGTTCGGCCACATCTCAACAGACACAACGGCAGTTGTTTCAGCAGTAGGAATAATTACTATAGCAATATCCACCTACTTGATCACAAACAACGAAAAGATTTACTTGAAACTTGCAAAAGTGCTAAGAATCTTTGAAAGAAAAAAGCTATATGAGGATCAATTATTTCACCACGAAAAAACAAAGCAGTACGACATAATACTCCTTGGGCAGCATAGAATTGGCTATAGTATTCTTAAGAGTCTCATAAAAAAGAAGAAAAGAATATTGGTTGTTGACTATAATCCAGAGATAATAAAAAAATTGATACAGCAAAGGATTCCATGTCTCTATGGAGATATAGCAGACCCGGATGTTTTACAGGAGCTTAAGCATTACAAGCCAAAGATAGTCATCTCAACAATTCACTTGTTTGATGATAATGTAATGGTGGCTAAAATCTTCAGAAAGTTTGGCAAACATGTTACGGTTATTTTAACAGCAAATACCATTGCACGCGCCCTTGATTTGTATGATGAAGGGGCAGATTATGTTATCATACCGCAGATACTCGGTGGAGAAAAAGTAACAGATATGCTACAAGGAACAATATCCAACAAGGAAAAGCTATCAAAGCTAAGGAATGACCACATCAAATTCTTGATGAGCTCAGAATTGCCTTATTAAAAACATGGCGCTGGAGAGATTTGAACTCCCGACCCCGTGCTTATGAAACACGTACTCTACCAGGCTGAGCTACAGCGCCTTGAACTATAAAGTCTCCAGAAATTCTATTTAAAAGAGTTGCTTTGTTTAAAACAATGCCCTGCCGGCAAGGCCTACAAGGAATATACCTATAAAATTAAAGACAAAGGATACAATCACAAAAAAAGAAATTTTTGTTTTTGAAAAGCCCATAAGGCTTATACCAAGCTCATCAGGTAAAGGCGAAGCAATAATGATTGCACCAATGACGAAACTAACAACCCTGAACAACTTAGATTTGAAGATATGAGCCAATTTGTGCCTCAGACGTTTCTTTTTTATGTTATCAAGGATATGATCTGAAAAATTATTCTTGACAAATTCAAACAAAATGACATCAACAACCATTGCCCCAAGTCCTCCAAAGAAGGCAAACATCCACAACGAATCAACATACTGAGAAAGTTCTGCTAATGCAACCATTGCTGGTGCAGTGGTGAATATCGAAGTAAAAAACATCCCTGCAACAAAAATACTGACGATCTCAAGTTCCTTTGTTGTGGTGAGAAGATTGGCAATGGTATTTGTTTTTAACAAAATAATGGCTACTAAAATGCTAAAAGCAAACATAAGAAAATCATCTAAGAGAAGATGGCTGTTTCTTTTCATATGCACCTCATGTTTTATACATCAGTTAAAAGCTATATAAACCTAATGATTACTTTCTAAATTTGCCTTTATCTTTTCAGCCTGTGCCTTGAAGTCAGCATCCGTTGGCTTGTTCTCAAGCAGCTTCAATGAAAAATGTTCTTCATAGCAAGGGTATATTTTAATGTGTGCATGAGGAACTTCAAAACCTTCAACAAGCATACACGTTTTTATTGTTTTGAATGCTTTATCAGTGGCGTTTATTATTTTCTTGGCAACCTGCATTGATTTGGTATAAGAAACTTCACTAAGATCGAACAGGTAATCTACATGCTTTTTTACTATAACGACCGATTGTCCTATTGTTGTTGGAAATATATCCATGACAACGATGGTATAGTCATCCTCATAGATAACATGCGAAGGAACTTCCTTTGTGATTATCTTACAGAATATGCAGTCCTTGTTTTCCCATGTTTTTGCGCCTTCTCTCATTTTTTTCAGCCAGCCTATTTTTTTTGATCGGTCAATCTTTTTTTCCGTTGGTTTTGCTTTTGGTTTTTTTGTTATTTTAATAAGAGGTGTTTTAATTCTTTTATGCTTTGCTTCTCGAAACTTGCCCTTGATGCCACCCATACTCTTCCTTCTAGACTTCATGAAGTGGACGTGCTTTGATTTTCTTCCCATAATAAAAATAGCCAAAATAAACTATTTAAACCTAATGCCTTTCAATACACTCTAAATAAGTCTTAACCTGCCTGAGATTTCTGATAGAATGAGAATACCTCTTTTTCTTCCGCTCGATTAAAAGAGCATGCATTCCAAGTTCTTTTGCAGGAGCATAATCTGCCCAGTCTTTATCTCCAACCATTAAGACCTCGCTTGGTTTAACTTTGAGATGTTTGATAACATAACGAAAAAGACGAACATCAGGTTTTCTCTTTTTTTGTTCAGCAGATATGCAAATAACATGAAAATAAGGTGTGAGCTTATGATAATCTAAAATTGCACGACATTTTTGTGAGGCATTTGAAATGAGACCAATTTTATACTTTTTCACTTTAAGCCATTTCAGCAAGGGTATTGTCGCTCTGAAAGTAACATAATTTTTGTGATCATTCTTGAATATTTTTTTCATATCGCTAATGAACCTCTTGTCATTCTTTGTGCCATACTCTTCTGCAAACAATTTAAACCCATCTTCAAGGTTATTCCAAGATTTTGTGAAGAAGATATCGCTAAACATTTTTGCATATTTCTCTCTTGGAAGGTTGATATTATATTTTTTATTTAAGAAAAGACGATGGATTCTCTTTTGTTTGATTAAAGTGCTTCCTAAGTCAAATATGACTGCTTTTATTTTTCTCATAAAAATCAATTTTACTTTTTAATTTATAAGCTTAAGCTTCTCAAAATATCTGCTTTGGTAATAACGCCACACAAATTCCCTTTCTCTTGCACTAAAACGATAGGATAAAATCTTAAGAGTGAAACAATAACGGAAACTTTGGCATTTTTGTTGATTATGGGAGGGCTTTCTTGCATGACATCCTCAACAGATTTATTTTCAAGACCACCTTCTACAAAATTTATCAAGGAATGGACCGGTCGGGATTTGAACCCAAGGCCTCTCACATTATGGGTAGAACTTGCCTTTCGCTGCTAAAGCATATGCGAGCGTTCTACCGAGCTGAACTACCGGCCCCTATAATTTTTCAAAAGAAATTTCTTTTGTGAGTAGGTTTCTGAGAACTTCCTTCAATCCTTGTATTTTAACTCTCTTTTGTTTCTCACTATCTCTGTCTCTGATGGTGCAGTCTTTGTTCTTCAAAGAGTCATGGTCAATAGTGATGCAGTAAGGAGTTCCAACTTCAGCAGCTCGTAAATACCTTCTTCCAATACTGCCAGAATCATCATACTCCACAACAAACTCAGTCTCAAGTTCCTGTTTTATCTTCACAGCAACCTCAGGCAAGCCATCCTTCTTCATCAAAGGGAATATTGCAACATCAACAGGAGACAAGTGATAAGGCACTTGAAACGTTGTCTTGCCCTCATCTTTTTCAATCTTTGAATAAAACAAATCAAGCAAAGCAAACACCAGCCTATCAATACCAAAAGCAATTTCAAGAATATGTGGTGTAAACTCATTTCCTTTCTCATCTTTTGCAGTTAAATTTTGTTTTGAAAACTTAGAATGCTGCTTCAAGTCATAGTCTGTCCTGTCATGCACACCGCAAACTTCCACCCATCCAAAACTATGCAATTCAATTTCAATATCCCACGCATCTCTCGCATAGAATGCTTTTTCTTCAGGATCGTGCTGTCGTATCCGTATCTTCTCAGAAGGGATTCCCATATTAACAAACAACTGATAAGCAAGCCACACACACCAAGCATATGCTGTTGTTGTGAAATGCTTTTTATTGACAGCGTCACTCACATTTATCATCTTTGGTTTTTCATTTGTTTTTTGAGCCTTGTAATCCCACAAAGGAAGTTTGAAATTTTTAATGGAATTATATTTCTCCCAGTTATTCTCTTCAGCAGGATTGATAAATAACTGGCCTTCTGCTTGTGTAAACTCTCGTGACCGTAACAAGCTCTGCCGTGGGCTTATTTCATTTCTAAATGCTTTTCCAATCTGGAACACGCCAAAAGGCATTTTTCTTCTGAAGAATTCAAAGTATCTTTTGAACGGCAAGTACGTGACCGTTGCAGTTTCAGGTCTTAATGATGCCTCTATCCCACCAGTGACAGTCTTCATCATCAAGCTTTGTCGATGTATCTTTAAATCAAGTTCTTTTCCGTTGGGAGATGTAATGTTGTGTTTTCGTACAAGCTCAAGCAATCCTTTATCACTAAAGTCAACAACACGTATATCATTTTCTTCAAGCAACTTATCAACTCTGTAACTTTCTTTTTTGTCTTTTGTAAATATCACAGGGTCGGTAAATGTTTCAAGATGCCCTGATGCTTCCCACACAATATCAGGAACGACAATAGGGCATTCAACTTCCCGCAATCCATTGCTCTGGAAAGTTCTTCTCACAACTCTTTCAACTTTGTCCTTGAGTAATTTTCCCATTGGACCATAAGAATAAAATCCTGCAACACCGCCATAAATTTCTGGAAATGGCCCCCAGATAAAACCTTTATTCTGAAAAAAAGACTGTAACTCAACAAGAAAATCTTCCCTCTTCCCTACCTTGACTGGCGTGCTAGGCATGAAGCACAGACAGAAGTAATGCTATATAAATATATGTCCTCACAAGTGTATTCTATCAGGGACAGGAATGAATTTATAGCGGTTCAAGAGAATGAGTAGTTCATAAGAATTCAATTTATCTTTAAAATTGTTTCTTATAATCCAAAGGGTCTTTGCTAATTGATCATTATCCTTAGCATAAAAGTTGATTATGACATTCCACTGTCCTACGCAGCTTTTGACATAGTAGACATTCTCTAAGATATTGAGGAAACGTATGTCTTGTTGAGTTAACTCTTGAAATACATCTAAAAGAAAAATATAAGTATTCAGTCCTAAAGCGTGCTTGCTTGTTCGTGCATGAAAGCTTGATATGAGACCACTTTCAGTAAGTTTTTTTAGTCTATAACGGATGTTTTCTGGAGAAGTTTTCATAGAGCTTGCAAGATTAACAAAAGACTCTCGTGCATTAACAGACAATTTTTTTAAAAGCTGAAAGTCAATCTTATCAAGAGTGCGATGAATCTTTAAGCGCGGGAAAGTAAGAGGTTTGTAAGTTTTGTGGGATTTCTTTATTTGAATAGTATAGATATGATAGCTAAGAGAATTCAGGATGGTCGTGCGAGTGACATTTTTCTTTACAAAAAGTAAAAGGGGATTTATAATGGAGTACAATTCCTTCGTATCTTTGGCAAGGATCTGCAACTCAAAATCAAATTCCCCTATCACGCGTGTAACGGAAACAATAAAACCATTATTCATTAAGCCTTGTATAAAGGAATCCATTTTCTTTACTAAAGAGCCAAATTTAATAAAAACATGAAAAAGCTCATATCCGAGCAGATTATAATTAATGAGTGGCATGAAAGAAAGTATTATTTTATTGTCAACAAGATTCATAAGGCGAGCTTTTACTCTATCTTTCGAAAGATGAACTAAATGCCCTATCTCCGCATAGGAAAGCTTGCCTTGGTCAGCGAGTACTTCAATAATTTTTAAATCTTTGCTATCAGGTATATACATAGAAGAAAATAAGAAAATAAAGAATATAAAGTTTTCTTTTTCGCTTATTTTTAAAGACATAACAATAAATAAAGAAAAATCAATGCTTTTAGTGAAATGAAAGAAACAATTTGGCATCAAAAAGACAAAAAGGAAATTGTCTCTTTATTTGAAGAAGCGGCAAGACCTGAGGATGTCAGAACTATCAGAGTTGCATTGCTGAATGATATTCATGATACCACCTTCGATATTTCAACAAATAATGAAGAATTTATAAAAAGGATTAAAGAAGAGTTTAATCTTGTCGTACCAACAACAAAAAATACCCCTATATTTTACTATCTCGATCAAGAAAAAAATAAACGTGCAAAACAATTTACAGGAGCTCACGATAGAGAGAAAAAGGCAGGTATTCTATTTGGTAACGAAGAGTACGGGTTGTTTAGATCATCAGTCATTGGTTTTGCAAGTGCATTGCTCGAAGATTTCTATCACCCTATACACGCAAGTATTGCTTATATAAAAGGAAAAGGTATAGCCTTTACTGGAGAGCACATGGCAGGAAAGTCAACATCGCTTCACTATTTTATTGAGGCCGTTAGAAAAAGTGATTTTCAAGTGCTTACAGATGATTGGGGGATTGTAAGAAGTTTAGAAGGAAAATTAATTGCACAGTCTATTGATCCAACTCTCGCACTTAATAAAGATCTAATTGAAAAGTTTCCACATCTTGAAACGAGTTACAATAAACATAAAGGACCACACAATAAAGTTTATTTAAATCCAAATGTCGTATTTTGGCCAGGAGCTTTTATACCATTAATAGAACTTGACACTATTGTTTTACTAGAATCGGAAAAGTCCGAAATGGATTTAATAGCACCAATTACACCTAAAGAAGCAGCAGAAAGGATAGTAGAGGCCACATGTCACATGCCAGATTGTTATTCTTCTTTAACACAAGAACAGCTTTTTTTCTGGGAGAGTATGTTATCCAAAAAAAGTCTTTACCTCTTTAACACACGATACGGAAAAGATGTGAAGAGTACTTATTGGACTCTTCAGGAGAAGATTTTTAATGCTTAATGAATTGAAGAAGATACAAGAAGAATGTGATAAAAAAAGTTATTTTATTAAAAATAAAAAATATCACCAATTAAAAAATATTGACATTCTTAAGCATAATTGTTTTCATATTAATAATGCGATTGCAAAAATTTCACGAATATGTGAGCAGGAAGAACATAATAAAGACCTAAGTCATAAGAGAATAATTAATGAGGTAATCCCAGATCTTATTATTTATGCGGTACAATTTGCAAACATCTACAAAATCGATCTTGATAAAATTTATAAAAAAAGACTCGATTATGTTTTTCATAAGTACGATGCTAAGAAAAAATGAAATCAATTACTACAGAACTTGCAACAGAATTTGGTATCTTGAATATGCATACATGGAATCAAAGGCAGGGTAAAGAAACAGTAGCTCTCTCAACTCAAAACCTTGATGTAACTAAACCAATTCTGGTTCGTATCCATAGTGAATGTCTTACTGGTGACACATTTAATAGTCTTCATTGTGATTGTGGCCAGCAAAAATATGAAGCTCTTCAAATGATAACAAAATCAAATAATGGGGTATTCATTTATCATCGCGCAGAAGGGAGAGGAATAGGACTTTTTGAAAAAATTAAAGCATATAAGTTACAAAAGGAGCGAGGCCTTAACACTTATGAGGCTAACTTAGCATTAGGATATGGGGCAGATGAAAGAGACTACACCTCGTTGAAGATGGTGTTTGATAAGTTAAAGATCACTAAAATAAAACTTCTTACAAACAATCCTTTGAAGATTAAAGGAATAGAAAAACTAGGGATTAAGATCGTTGAAAGCGTCCCTCTTATTGTAAAAAGCAACTTTTACAACAGAGATTACATAAGGACAAAAATGGAGAATTTTGAAAAAATATGGGACATGCCAAAAAGAAATATGCCCTTGCAGTAATTGTGCCTGTAGCCAATGATATTCGCATCCTCGATTGCTTGGAATCTTTAAGAGAAGCAAAAGAAGACAATATTGAGGTTATTCTTGTTTTGAGCAACGTCAAAAATAACCTTATAAAAAAAATAATAAAATATAAGACTAAGTTAAATATTCAAATAATAAAAGATTCCTCTTATAACATAGGCAAATTAAGAAATATTGGCATCAAAAAAAGCAAGGCTAATATTTTTTATTTTGTGGATGTTGATTGCAAGATTTATCCAGAGGCGCTTCAAAGAGCGATAAAGAATGGGCAAAAAAACCTAGTTACAATTGGAAAAGTGCATTTCGTCGGAAAATCTTGGATTTCATCATTAGACGCTCGGCTCAGAGAAGCGAGATACGACTCAAGCAAAAAATTTGCTTATTGTCCAAATCTTGTTGTAAAAAAGGAACTCTTTGAAAGGGTCGGTTTTTTTGATGAAAGTTACAATTATGGCAGTGATGGGGAGTTTTCTTATCGCATTCTACATGAAGGGATAATCCCCGAATATGATTCCTCAATGAAGTTAGAACATGATGGGACAAAAGCATTTTTTTCTATATTTAGGACATGGATAAAGTATGGGCAAGGAAGATATAAAAGGTTAAAAAAAGCATCTTTTCAAGAAAGACTTAAAGGATTATTTTCTCCAAATCTATTCGATTATAGAGAAAAATTTTCTTATAACCTCATCTGTGGTTTGTGTCTTATAGGCCGTTGGATAGGCTGGCTGAAGGAGAGCATAAGGGGAGAATCTGCATGAACATTTGTATAGTAGCAGACACAAGGACGATTGAAGATCATATTTTAGGGAAAAAAGCTCATGAAGGATGGAATGAAAGGCCATGTTATCTTGTTAATAAAATAATGCGAGAAAATGGTTGTCCTGTAAATTATAGGCTTATAGAAGACACCTTTCATAGTGCAAAAGGGGATGTTGCTATGCTCCATCTTGATTGCACCTTTCATTCACCATGCCAAATTGAAAGTGCAAGTTCTTTTAATGGGATTATGCTTAATCAAAGAGTTATTGATATAAGTAAAAGAAAAGTGCAAAAGGAATACACAAGTATCGGTGGCAAATCATTAATGCTTTCTAAAGAAGAATCTTACAAAGGAAAAGTCATAATAAAAAGCGATTATAATTCTGGCGATCCACAAGGAAAATGGTATCTTACTATGCAAAATGAGGAAGTGCCTTCAGAATTATGGGAAAAAACAGGCGTTATTATTCAAAAGTTTGTTGCATCCCCAACAGGAAAACTAAAACGCATGGATAGATATGTACTCTTTTTAGATGAGTTAGTTGTTTGTTCTTTTTTTTCAGAGGAGGACATTATTAAAAGAAAAACAAGCATTTGGCAATACAGAAGAGATATTGAATTGTTAGAACGTGACAGAAATATAATGCCTTTAAAGTCTCTAAATGAGAGTGGAATTTTTTACAGTCCCTTTTCAGAAATAGAAAGGAGAAATTATCAAATCATAAAAAAATTGGCAAAAAGGATGGGACTGGATTTTGGATCAATTGATACGATCACTGATGAAAATAATGATTTGCATGTTCTTGATGTAAACAAAACCCCTTGGGAGAGAGGTATTCCAAAAGGATTTTTACATATTTTTTATGATGCTTTTGCAAAAAAGTTTCGTACTTAGCAAGGTTTATAATGCTTACGATGAAATCACTTTTTAGAATGTACACATTTGAAGAATCAAGATTAATCAAAGAAATAAAAGCAAAGAACCCTAAAAGACTGCTTTTACAGCTTCCAGAAGGCCTAAAGAAAGAAGGCCTAAGAATAGCTTCGCTGATAACAAAAGAAACTTCTTCTGAAGTAATTCTTTCAGGAGAACCATTATGGGGGGCTTGTGATGTTGCAATTGCAGAAGCAAAAACACTTGGTTGTGATTTGATTGTTATCTATGGTCACGCACCATTTATGCAAGTTGATTTTCCAGTTTTGTATTTGGAAGCACGATATGAAAAAGATATCACAAAATTAATAAAAAAAGCATATGAGCAATTAAAAAATTACAAATCCATTTCTTTAGCAACATCGGTACAGCACATTCATCAAATTCCCATAGTGAAGGAATTTCTTGAATCAAAAGGAATAAAAGTTTTAGTTCCAGAAGCAAAAGGTCATGCTTTTTACGATGGTCAAGTGCTTGGTTGTGAGTACAACGCATTCAAGAATCTCAAATCAGAAGCAATTTTTATCATTGCAAACAAATTCCACGCCCTTGGTGCAGCGATGAGTATGAACAAGCCCGTTATACTTCTCGATCCTTTTAATGAAGAAATAACCAACATGGAAGTTGAAAAGAATAAAATAATCAAACAAAGAGCAGCAGCAATTGACAAGGCAAGACAAGCAAAGAAGATAGGCATAATTATCGGGACAAAAGTTGGACAAAAATTCGGCTCATTCGATGCAGTGAAGGAAAAATTAAAGAAACTAAAGAAAGAATATGTTATGATAGCAATGAGTGAGATAACAAATGATAAACTCATCAACCTCTACGATATAGAAGCATTTGTAGAGCTTGCCTGCCCAAGAATAGCGATTGATGCAGCCAGTTTATTTGACAAGCCTCTATTGACAGCAAGAGAATTTTCAGTCCTTTGTGGAGATATTGAATGGAACGATCTTCTCGAAAAAGGTTTTATTTAATAGAATATAAACACGATTGATGCCAGTGCACCAAGATAAAAAGCACTATCAAAACCTGAAGTAACTAAAAACAAGAATATAAAATAGAGTGTCCTGCCAACGAATATCGAAAATTCTTTGAAGGCAATAAACTCAAGAGGCGATCGGTAAGTTCTTGCAAGCTGATAGAGCCTCGTTTCATAAGCAACATAAACAGTATTAAAACCAAATAAAACAGCAAGAATAATAATCCAGTAGCTATCAAAAAGATATCCCATAGCGATAAACAATGCAGCAGTATAAATTCCTCCAAAATGCAGAAGATTCTTCAGGCCAAACAAATTCATTTTTTTACCGAGGTAAATAAGAAGAATTGATCCTGCAAGAGAAGTTAAAGAAAAAATAATCCCTAGGGAAAAACTATTTGATTTGTAAAAATAAAGTGCTAGTGGAAGCATAAGACCAAGAGCAATATCTCGCATGCCATAACCGACAAGAGCAACAAATTCTTTAGTATCAAATTTGTTAAAGGCAACAGAGGTATAAGGAGGATGATTCAGATTTTCTTTGATTAAAAGGATTGGAATTAATGAAGAGAATATTAATATCGTGACAATCAAGAAAAGCATGGGAAATCCAGCAGTAAGTGCAATATAACCGCCGAGGGCAGGTGCAAGTATAGAAGCAATCCTTGGAAAAGCCAAGAACTTTGCAGTATGCTGTCCTTGTTTTTTTGTTCCAACATGTTCTGCAAAAAGAGATGTTATTGAAATCGTGTACAAAGAAGATGAAACTCCCTCAAGGATGGCAATCAAATAAATATATCTTTGTAAGAGTGCATTATGAGGAAGAATATAAAGAAAATAAAAGTTAAATATGAGCAAAGGCGTTCGAATAGCAATAACTTCCTTTATTCCAATTCTGTTTATGAGCCTCGCAAGCAATGGTGAGAAACCACCAAAGACAACCCACTGAACAAAAAGGAACAAGAATATCTTTTCAAGTTCAAAGCCAATGGTGTATAAGTAAATGGGAACAAAGACACCAATCATGGAAAGAGCAATTGCCTGTAAAACCAAGTGCCCATAAATAAAACTTAATTTATCTTTAAGATGCACTAACTTATCAATATGGTGATGATACCTGTTGGTTAACACATAATAATGTTATCTTTCCTATTTTTATACTTTTTTTGTTACTTATCTTCTAGTCGAATAGGGAACTCATTGTAGTAAGCGGCTTGCCTTTCAAGGAACGCAGGAGCTCTGTGGTTGTCTCTTCTGTAGAAAAGATGTCCGACATATTCAGGTGTTAACTTTCCAGGAGGCACATACCTTCCATCAATAACTGTCACCATTATCAATGTTGCTATACTGTTTTCTTTCATAGGGCTTGCTCGCAAGCACCAATCTTGTGGATTGCCAAGCATCGCAAGTTTTTCTGTAAGAGTTACTTGTCTTCCGGCAGATGTTAAGGTAAGCCTTGTTTCAATTCCTTCTCCACTTGGATTTGAAGCATAAAGATACACCTCAGGAACAAAAAAGATTTCTCTAAGCTCTTCTCCAGTTTTAGTAAGAATTTCAGTATAATGCATTTTATTTGCTTGGTTTTACCTTCTCAACAATTGTTTTGTCAGAAATAATCCCACTGTTTCCAGTTGGATCTTCGATAATAATCTTTAATGGCTCGTCTCCACATTCAACTCGCCATAACTTCTTCAATAAATTCTTAACAGCTTTTTTATCCTCTTCCTCTTCGCTGTTGTCTCGTGCACTTTCTAAAATTTTTTTGAATCTCTCCAGCAAACCTTCAATATTACTGACAAAACCTTCAGAAGCAGGACCAGGTCTTGAATCAATTTTCAATCCAGGAATTTTAATACTAGCACTCGAACTTTTCACAACACGAACATTCAAATCTTTTTTATTCTCAACAGTAAAAGTAATCTTGGAGGGCTCTCGAATTTGAGCAGCCTCGACATCAGATTTTGAAAAATTACAGCCTTCACACTTCATAGAAAAAACAAAAACCTTTCCAAAGTAAGGGATATCAAGTTCATCTTGCATGAGAGTTAGTTTGTCCTCATGACAGAAAATGCATTTTTGTTTTTCTAGTTTTTCCATAGACTAAAAGAAAAAATCAAATTTAAAAATGTTATCCTTCGACCTCTTCAGTCTGACGATTGCGGTAGACTTTTGCAAATCCAGGCGTAACGACGATCCAGTCTTCAGAAATTCCAGCGATGTCACCTTCAATAGCGTCACAGGTTTTTTTGAGCTTGTTAATCGTTCTCTTTAGTTCAACAATATCCTTCTCTTTCAAAGGCTTTATGTTAATCAAAGCGATAGTGTAACCCTCTCGCAAAACAGCAAGTGCCTCTTTGATGTCGTCAAAACTGTGAATAATGAAAGATTTTACAAGTATTTTAGAACGATTGCTACCTGCAGTCTCTTTTGCAGTGTCAATCTCGACAAACTCATCTTCACCATACATCTCATCAAACTCGTCAGCCTTGCTACCGATTCCAAGTGAACTCCGAATGCGCGAAAATAGTGCCATTTTTTTTTGATTAACAATTACTAATGGAGAGTGGTATATAAAATTTTCTGTAAGTCATTACTTACTTTCCAGAGCGCTGATTACACTCCAGATCTGTGTTCTTGTAAAAGCAGGCATGTTTGGGTCATTGGACAGATCATCCAAAGATTGTATAGCTCTGTCAATAATCATGTCAACAGAGGAGTTTCCATCGTTTTTTATAAAAGAAATAGTCTCATTTACCTTGTTTCTGACATTCTTTGGGACAGTTGCATCTTCTTCTATAGTTGTTAACAATGCCAGAATTTCATTCAAGTTTTCCATTTCTCTCCCATAGCCTTCGTAGAACGCTTCCACCTTTTGTATCTTGAGCAAAGAGTGTCTTTAAAAGATTAATTGTTCTTCTGAAGGTGCTTCATAAGCTCGTTTTGAATGTTCTCAAAACGCTCTCGCATTTGCAATTCTTGTTTTTCGATACTTTCAAGTCTCACTTTAACAAGCTCAACACGCTCTGTTATCTCTCTGACAAGACCTTCAGTATCAGACTCTATCATAACTGGTCCGACAATCTTGTAAGGCTTCCCCTTGTAGTCTTGAAGTTCTTTCAAAGAATTCTCAGATTCAATAAGCTGCATTTGCATGCTTTGTCGTTGCATCTCAATGCTTTTGAGATTTTGTTCAAGCATCTGAAGCTGTGCAATGCCATGTTCAACATTGATTTTTTCAGTCATGTTATTCTGCCTTTACTTTTGTTGTCAAAGTCCTCTCTTTGAACAACACTCTATAACCGCAGTAAGGGCATCGTATCTTCTTCTTTGTATAATCCTGCTTTACTTGCTTGCCGCATTGAAAACATTTGTAGGAAACCATGTTATGGGGTGTAAGCTCCTCCTGTGAATTTGTTGTGACATTTTTTGCATTCAAATACTCCCAAAGAAACTCTTCTCACGCTTATTGCTCCGCACATTTGGCAGAGCTGTTTAGCTTTTTGTTTTGCTTCTACTAAACTAATTTGGCTTCTTGTTCTTCTTCCGTACCTTGCTCCAAATCTTCCAGCTGTTCCTGCCATAGTCTAAAAATTCCTTGAAAAGTGTTTTTAAAGGTTTCTTATTGAAAAAGTGAGGCTGCCAGGATTTGAACCTGGGTCGCGAGGTCCCAAACCTCGAATCTTACCAAGCTAGACCACAGCCCCGCTAGTTCTCTCAAAAAGGCATTTATAAATTTATTGAAAAACTGAGCCGTAAGATAAACAAGAGCTAATAGATATTTCTAATTTTAGCAGGAGGGGGATAACCCAAATTCATAATCTCAAAAGCTCATCAACGCTGAGGTCTTTGAAGCGTTTAACCTCTAATTTTATAAATGTAGAGTTTATTAGTTGTTTATGGATACTGAAGCAAAGTTTAACTTAATTAAAAAAAATACAGAAGAAATAATGACTGATGAAGATTTAAAACTATTTTTAGAAAGTGGAACTAAGATTAAGCACTATATAGGTTTTGAAATTTCTGGAAAAATACATTTAGGAACTGGGTTGATGTGTATGTCAAAAGTAAAAGATTTTATGGACGCAGGTATTGATTGTTCAATTTTTCTTGCAGATTGGCATAGCTGGATTAATGATAAACTTGGTGGAGATAGAGAAAAGATAAAAAAAGTTGCTGGAGGATATTTTAAAGAAGGTTTGAAAGCAAGTTTAAAATGTCTTGGAGGAGACTCTGAAAAAATAAAATTTACTTTAGGCTCTGATTTATACCATAACAATGATAATTACTGGTCAACAGTGATTGATATTAGTAAGAATACTACCTTAGCAAGAATGATGAGAAGTATTACTATAATGGGAAGAAAAGAAGGCGAATCTGTAGATTTTGCTAAGCTTATTTATCCTCCAATGCAGGTTGCAGATATATTTATTCAAGGCATAAATTTGCCTCATGCAGGATTAGACCAAAGAAAAGCACAGGTTATAGCAAGAGAAGTTGCTCTAAAATTAAAAACAACACCTCTTATTGATAAAGATGGTAAATCCGTAAAACCAGTTGCAGTTCACCATCATTTGATTTTAGGATTAGGAAAACCCCCTATCTGGCCTGTTCCAAAAAATCAACTTCAGGAATTATGGTCTGCTCTAAAAATGAGTAAATCAAAACCAGACACTTGTATATTCATTCACGATTCTCCAGATGAAATAAAAAGAAAGATAAAACAGGCTTTTTGCCTGGAAGGAGAAATTGAGTTTAATCCAATACTTGACTGGGCAAAATTCCTAATCTTTAGAAACGATAAGTCTAAGCTTGAAGTAAAAAGAGATAAAAAATTTGGCGGAGATATAACCTATAATTCTTATGAAAATTTGGAAAAAGACTTCAAAGATCAAAAGCTTCATCCTATGGATTTAAAAAATGCAGTTGCAGAAGAACTCATAAAACTTCTTGAACCAGCAAGAAAACATTTTGAACAACCAAAAGTAAAAAAAATGTTAGAAGAATTAGAAAGCTTAATCATTACTCGATAATAAAGATTCAAAAGATAGCTATTTCTTTCCAGGCGCTGCTTTTTCTGCAGGTTTCTTTTCATCAGCAGGTGTTGCACCAGGAGCAGTTTCTTTCTTCTCTTCGCCAGCAGCAGGTACAACAGCTTCCTCTTTCTTAGGTGCAGCAGCAGCTATCTCAGCTTTCAATTCTTCTGCAGCCTTGGCTTTCTTTGCAAATATCTTGTCAAGTTCAACTTGTTTTACTTTTAATTCTTCTTTTAATTCTTCTAATCTTTCAGGACTAACCTCAGTATTTCCAGATTTTATTGCAGCATCATACTTTCCTTCTCCCAGTAATTGGTTGAATGTTCGAGAATCATTACCTTCAATGAGAATCCCAATACTATTGCAAGTTCCAGCAACAGTTTTGATGCTTGCTTTCAAATCATGAGTGAACAAACTTTCCATTTTCATTTTTGCAATACCCATAAGCTGTTCAATAGAAATATTTCCAATTTTTTTCTTTTCTGGTTCACCGCTTCCTGTTTCAACCTTCATTGAGTTTTTGATTAATTCTGCAGCAGGAGGGCTTTTGATAAAAATAGTGTAACTCTTGTCTTTTTCATTGATATTTAATTCAACAGGAACTTTCAATCCTTGGTACACAGAAGTTTTTGTGTTGATATCGCCAAGTACTTGTTTCATATCCATCTTCAAAGGTCCTAGAGTTTGAGCAAGCTGAGGACTAGTACTAGCTTTGCCTCCTTCAACCATCAACTTCATTTTCGCCATTTTATTTCTTATAATCTTCTAAATTTATGTTATGCTGTTTCATCACTGGCAAAATTTTATGAGTTATTTCAATAGCAGGCGTTCTTAAGCCCTTTTGCCATCTTTTGATACTTTTTGGATTGATATTTAAGGTTTTCGCAAGATTTTCAGCATGGACATGACCTAATAGCTCAGAAACGAGGCTATCCCAATGGTAACTTTCTCTAATCTCAATATGTCGAAGATATTCTTCATCTTCCTCAATAAGTCTCTGAAAATAAAAATTATTTTGCCAAACAAAGGGTAATTTTAATTTTCTTATATCCAGCATATAAATCTCTTTTATTTCTCTAATTAATCCATTCATACCGCTCTTCATAATTTTTACTTCTTTTTGTGTTACTCTCCAAATAAGAAAACGACTAATGTGTTTAATGTTATTGCTACCAACAACCTTAAAAAAATTAATTGCTCTTTTGCGAGAATATATACAAATATCAATGCCTTTCTTGCTTATTTTAAAAGAATTTTCAAAATTAAGGATGTCTAGAATATGGCAAACATCTTTAATTAAAGTATTGCATTTAATTGAAAACTTCCAGCGAACTATGGGAGAATTTTTGCTTATTGAGAAGTTGCCATCTGTGTCGAAAAGACCTCTTAAAACAGCTATAAGATATTTTTTATCCAAAAAACACCATCTTGGAATAGTGGTACAATTTTTTATTTTGTTTCCATGTTTTATATTACATCGTTCATCTAAAAATTTTACAAATGGCTTTGAATAAAATAGAAGACTGCCTGAGTTACCTTTAAATGCTGTGCTCATATTGCACTTTAATAATTCATAAAATAAAGGTTTTACACATCTTTGTATAAAGTCCCAATCATTTTTTTGATGAAAAGCTATAACAATACAACCATCTTTTTGGACACAGCCATCACCAAGAATAATTCCTATAACCTCTGCTAATTTTTCAGAATATTCCAATTCCAATGCACATGATCTCTCCCTCTTTTCAACCTCAAAATAGTATCTCTTACCATAAGAGATGAGGCTCATGGAATTATAATGTTTTTTTGCAAAATTCAATATTATTTCTCTCCTTTCTTTGCCAGGAAATCTTGCCCCTTCTTCATATTTTCCTAACATTCTCCTGCTAAAACCAAGAAGACTAGCTAATCTTTCATGAGTACTACCTAGACGTTTTCTTAGCCCATATAGTAGATATTTATAATCTTCCTTTAGCATAGTAATGACCTTATCAATTAGAATACAAAACAATTTATAAAGAATAATTCTGCACTTGAGAAATGCGATTTATTGAAAGATTTTCGAAAAATAAAGATAAAGACTGTTACAAGTTTATCTCAAAATCATCATCCATGTTTATATCAACATCGTCTTGTATCTTCTTTTTCTTTTTCTCTTTTTCATCAGCTTTAGTATCTTCAATCTTCTCTGTTACAGATGCAGCTGCTTCTTCCATAACTTGTTTGTTAACATCCCTTACTTCAACATGTTCTTCAGGAACGCTTTCACGGTTCATGAGCTGTTGTGCAGCAGATTCATCACGCCGTATAACTTTTACAGAATCCATCTTAACTGTTATAGGAATAGGAACTGCAGCTTCCAAAAGTTCAACAACAACTTCGTCTTTTGCGTAGTCAATTCTTGCAACTTTTGCTTGCTCACGTTTGAATGGACCGCTAATAATTTCAACAATGTCGCCCTGCATGATGTTTACTTGAACTTTTACTTGCTCTAGCATATGCTCTATTTCTTTGTAATCAATAGGATTGGGCAATATGCCTCGTGCATAAGGAACTTTTTGATAGCATTCTTCTGCATCTTCTCTGTTTGCAGCTTCGACAAATATGTAACCTCGCAGTCCATGCGCTCGTATCACGCTGAAAACTGCAAGTCCTTTCTTATCAATATTAGTTTTGACAAAGTCAAATACTTGATCTTCTCTGTTTGAAGTTGTTCTGAGTGCAAATATCGGCATTTTTTCTCCTAAAACATCTGCCAAGCGACGTGTACAATGAACCCAATAATTCCTATTATAAGGATTCCTATTCCGCTCACTTTCACGATAATCTTGAATTCTTCCATTGATGGCTTTTTGGTCACCTTAAAGACCCGTACACACTCCTGAAAGAATGATGTTATTTTTGACATTATAGAGTTCTCAAACCCAATTTTGCTTTTTAAAGGTTTTGCATTCTTTTTTAATAAGAAAATGGTAAAGACTTATAAGTATAGTCTAGAGAATATAGGTAGATTAAAATGGTTACAGTGATGCAAAAACACAGAAATGAGGAAGTACTCCATTGTGCACTTAGTTACTTAAGAAAAATTCATATTTGTAGAACAATCCCTACAGCAGAAGAAAGGGGACTATTCATTCCTATTCCACCTGATTCTTTAGACTTTGAAATTTCCAGAATAGAACCTGGGACATGGGGTATGGAGATTGTTACCTTACAACCAAAAAAAGAATTTTTTAGATATATCATGTCTCTTGATTCAGGGGCAAAATCCGATTGTATCTTTGTTGCATCTCCAGATTATGTTAGTTTAATCAGTGGAACTTGGGGCCATCTTTATCCTCTCGTAAAAGACGAAGAAAAGAATATTTCTCTCAAGGAAATAAGATTGCGCTATGGAAGGCAATAATTCTTGCATTCACGAAGATTTTATTTATCATCCAAGAAATCAATGCCAAGCTCTCGTTCTATATCCTTCTTGGCACGCATAGAAGCATCCTTTGTCCTTCCACTTATCTGTGAGCTATCAACGCCCGTGATAATGATCATGGTTCTTATGGTTTTTGACAAATCTTCAGAAATCTGAGCCCCCCAAATTATTTTTGCATCCTCACTTAATTGCTTTGATACCGTTTCAACAACAGTCTTTGCTTCTTCTAAAGTCATGTCAGGGCCGCCAGAAACATTTACAAGAGCACCACTTGCACCGCTGATGTCAATATCAAGCAAAGGATTTGTCAATGCTTTAGCAACACTTTCCATCGCTCTGTTTCTAGCATCGCTTTCACCAACGCCAATCATGGCAACTCCACCACCACTCATCACAGTTTTAATGTCTGCAAAATCTAAGTTAACAAGTCCGGTTTTTGTGATTAATTCCGCAATTCCTTTGACAGAATTTGTAAGTATCTCATCAGCAATTTTGAATGCAGTTTGTAAGGGTAAATCAGGAGCAAGCTCAAGTAACTTATCATTAGGAATGACAATGAGTGTATCAACATTTTTCTCAAGCTTCTCAAGTGCTTCTATCGCATTTGCAATTCTTGTTTTTCCTTCCATTTTGAAAGGCATGGTCACAACAGCAATAGTCAATGCTCCTGCTTTTCTCGCTTGTTCAGCAATAACAGGTGCGCTTCCGCTTCCCGTTCCTCCACCTAAACCACAAGTAATGAAAACCATGTCAGCGCCGCTTAATTTAGCCTTAATTTCATGTGCACTTTCTTTTGCAGCCTGCTCGCCTACAGAGGGCTTTCCGCCTGCTCCAAGTCCAAAAGTAGTCTCTCTGCCAAGAAGTATCTTTGCATCGGCATTGGTATAAAGAAGGTCTTGAGCGTCAGTATTTGCAGCAATGATCTCAGTGCCAGCAATACCAACTTCTTTGATTCTATTGATCGTGTTATTTCCAGCTCCGCCAGTCCCAATGACTTTGATGCGAGCGGTGTGTTTTTTGATGAGATTTTCAAGCTCTTCATCCATGGCATGGCGCGGTCTATTTGCAAAACCCTTGGCCGATATAGCACTGCTCATGCACTTTTCCTCCTTGAGAATCGTAGCAATAAAAAAAGAATAGTACGTATATAAACTTAATTATTCTTTAGTAGTTACTTTATTTTTTATGTCTTCTTTTTTCTTCTCAAACTCAACTTTTTTCAAAGTCTTGATTAATTTAGTGATCTTATCTTCCATAACTTTTTGGAATTCCTTTGGTAAATCTAAATCAACTTTTGCAACTCCATTCTTTACTTCACAAGAAACCTTTCTTCCTATAAGACTTTTAAGGATGCCAGCAACTTTTTCTGAATCTTCCTTGACAATCTTTTTGACTTCAAGATCATAAGAAACTTCCTTTCCAGCCAGAGGATGATTAAAATCAACAAGAACCCTGCCTCCAGAGGCTGTTCGTATAACACCAAACATCCCATCAATATTCACCTGAAGTCCGGGAAATGGATTGATGTTTTGCTTTTTGAATATGTTAAGAGACACCATCTTAATCAATTGAATATTCTTCTTGCCAAAAGCCTCTTCACTGGTCAGTTCAATCTTGTACTTCTTTCCCGCTTCTTTTCCTTCAAGAAATTGATCTAACCCATGAACAATATCATGATTCCCAACACAAATAACTCGTGGAGAATAATCTGCACTTTTATTGGCAATTTTCTCTTTTTCAGCTACATCTTTTTTTGTCAAGTCAAAGATGTGCCCTGTCTCTTTTATCCTTCCAACGAAATCAATTTCAACAAAATCGCCTTTTTTAATTATCATCTATAATCATTCTCATGGTTTCTTATAAAAGCATTGCCCATTAACATCAGAAACTTGTAATAAGTCATATTTTCTATCTCTATTAGTAGTGTCCAAAGGGAAAGCAGTAGTTAAAATAATTTCAATAGTTTCATCTTCCTCTCCCCCAACAAGAAAATCCTCAATGTTTCTTACAGTAAAACCCTTCTTCTTCAGAATAATATGCCTTTCATCAGGTGTTCCTGTTGCTGCAGCTTTTCCATTGGCAGAAGGAATGGTAATACCAACACGATAGTAAGTATCTCGTTCCTCCAGAGAGTTTATTATTGCTCTTGTGTTCGTGGCATGCGCCATGCATTCAAATAAAAAAAAGGCTTTTTAATTCTTTTGCAAATGGAATTGCTTTTAAACTTCCTGCCATAATATTTATAAACGCTCCAAAAAGCAACATTCACATGGCAACAAAACAGGTTGATGTTGGTGGCTTAAAAGTTGGCAGTTACATCGTTTACGAAGGTGTAGCGTGTACTGTAAAAAGTATTCAAATTTCAAAACCAGGAAAACACGGTCACAAAAAATCAAGAATTGAGGCAGTAAGCCTTATTGATGGCCAAAAAAAGATATTTATGAAGCCAGGTCACGATAAAATAGACAGCCCAATCATAGAAAAAGAATCTGCTCAAGTCATGTCCCTTTCAGGCAACAAAGCAAGTGTCATGGACTTGAAAACATTCGAAACGTTTGAATTAGAAATTCCAGAAGAATTAAAAGGAGATGTTAAGGAAGGAGTAACGGTTCTTTACTGGATTATTTTAAATGATAAAGTAATGAAGCAGGTGCAAGGAATATAAAATGGTAAGATTTCCAGAGGCAGAAGCAAGATTAATCAGGGGCGTTTTTGTTTGTAAGAGATGCAAGGCTAAGCAAAGAACTTCGCCTCAAAAAGTTGCACAAAAGTTAGTCAAATGCAGATCATGTGGCGCACGAGTATTTAGGCCATTAAGAAAGATTAAAGTTGCAGCTGCAAAGTAAATTAATAAGCTAAAGAGGTAAAATGAATGTAGACTTAACGCTGGCGATAATTTTCTATGTACTTCTAATTTTATTTTTCAGGCGTCACAAAGACAAAGTTCAATTTCAAGCAAAGATAATCGCTTTGTACAGAACAACGCTTGGTTTGAAGTTGATGGATAAGATTGCAAAGAAATTTCCAAGAACACTCAATCTTCTAGCATACGTAAGCATTGTTGTTGGTTTTTTGGGGATGATGTTTATCTTTTACTGGTTGTTAAAAGGCACCATAGACCTTGTTTTACAGGCAGGAGCTCCCCCAGCAGTTGCGCCAGTTCTTCCAGGAGTAAAAATTCCAGGCTTGCCAGTTCTTTCATTCACACATTGGATACTCGCAATTGCAATCATAGCAATAATCCACGAATTCTCACATGGAATCTTCGCAAGATTATATAATGTTCGAGTAAAAAGCTCTGGCTTCGCATTATTCGGCCCAATACTCGCAGCATTTGTCGAGCCAGATGAGAAAGTTGTCAAAAAAAAATCAAAGAAAGTACAGCTTGCAATATTCTCTGCAGGCCCATTCTCAAATATGGTGACGGGATTTTTGTTTTTAGCCGTCATGTCGTTCATAACAATTCCAATTCTTGGTGCTACATTTGATGCAGCAGGGGTGAAAGTTAATACTTTAATTGAAGGTTATCCGATGGTCGCAACAGGAATTGAAGTTCCATTTATAATCAAAGGCGTTGACGGAGTAACAACAAACAAGTTTGAAGATTTTGCAAATGCAACCAGTGATTTGTATCCAGGAGATAAGATAACGCTGAACACAGACAAAGGAGATTTCTCTATTAATGCAGGAACGAATCCAGATAACACTTCAAGAGGATTCATAGGCGTTTCTAATTTTGAAATAGCAAGAATACCGAATCCAGAAGTTGTTGAGAAATATGGTTCATTCGTGCCACCACTGACAGAATGGATTCACATGCTGTTCTTCTGGTTGTGGGTTGTGAGCTGGGGTGTTGGATTATTTAACTTGCTTCCTTTAGGCCCTATAGACGGTGGGAGAATGCTTCTTTCAGTTCTGCAAGGAATCCTAAAAGATCAAAATAAAGCCAAGAAATACTGGTCAATTGTGAGTTTTACATGCTTGCTATTAATATTTATCAACTTGGCACCCTATCTGTGGAAGCTTCTTTTATGGATAATCAAGCCAATTATGTTTATAACATAAGCAATTTAAACACAAATAAAGTTATTCTCCTATGCTCGTAGATGTCCACGCACATTTGTATTTGGATCAGTTCAGTAAAGATATTGATGAAGTTATAGTAAGAGCAAAAAAGTCAGGTGTTGTATCAATAATAAATTCTGGGACAGATCATGATTCAAATATTACAGTCTTAAAATTAGCAGAAAAGTATGATATTTGCAACGCAACCCTAGGTATTTACCCAACAGACGCGATGAAGCTAACAAAAGCAGAGTTAGACAAAGAAATAGAATTTATCAAATCAAAAAAAGATAAAATTGTTGGCATTGGCGAGATTGGCTTGGATTTTCATCTGACAAAAGAAAAAAACGATCATGAAAAGCAAATCAAAGCATTCAGGCATATTATTACTTCTCTCAAAGATATTGGGCTTACATTCGTGATTCACTCAAGAAAAGCAGAGAAAGAATGCATAGACATACTTGAAGAATCAAAAATAAAGAATGTGGTATTTCATTGTTTCACAGGAAAGTTCAGCCTTGTCAAGAGAATTCAACAAAACAATTGGTCTGCTTCAATACCTGCAAACATCGACAAAAGCCATCATTTTCAGGGGATGGTTGATATACTCTCAATAAACAACATTCTCACAGAAACAGACGCACCATTCCTAACGCCTGCAGGAGAGGAAAGAAGTGAATCTTCATTTATCAGAGGCACAATAAAGAAAATTGCAGAAATAAAAAAGATGGAAGAAGATGAAGTAGAAAAAAATATTTATTTGAATTATCAAAAACTCTTTACATAATGTTTTTTCTTAATGTCCGAGTGATAACTCGTAAAAATTCTTGAAAACATGTTAACAGAAAAGTATTTAAGTGGAAATATGTCTAAAAACATAGAGGACAAATGATACTTGTCCAATTACATTCAAATACGAATGGACAAAGAGGTGAAAGATACATGGCTGCAAGAAGAAGAAAAGCTGCTGCAAGAACTACAACAAAAAGACGTAGAAGAACAGCTGCTACAAAAACAACAAGAAGAAGGAGAAGACGTTAATTTTTTCCTGAATCTTTAATCTAATTCTTTTATTTTTTTAATTTTCATCACAACCTAGAAAAAAGTATGCTCAAATCTCAATAATCATTCCTTCATCGCCAGGATTAATGAGTAATGTTTTGTTCACTTTGTCTTTCTCAAGAAATGTTTCATGGAAATGCCCTGATGCAAAAACATTTGGTTGAAGCAACTCAATTGCTCCTCGCACACTCTTTGATCCACGATGTCCCCAACCAGGAAGATTGTCGAGCCGTGTATTATAAGGTGGTGCATGAGTAAAAAATACGGATTTCCCTTCTATCTTAGTTTTTAGGCTTTTTGCCCATCTTTCGAGCTCTAAATCCCTTTCGCTAAATCCATCGCCACCATACCCTGCAAAGGTGACGTCGTCAATAGTTATTGCTTTCTTATGCATAAAAATGAGCTTCTTGCCATCACACAATCGTTCAACATCTTCAGGATCCTCATGATTGCCATGGATGATGAGAACTTTTTTCTTTGCCTTTTTCAGCATCCTAATGGAACTTTCCAGTCCAGAACTGAATACGCTTAAATCTCCGCAACAAACGAGAACATCACACTCCTTGCTCTTTTCAAGAATCTTGTCAAATTTTTTCACAAGCCCGTCTAAACTCGCCACATAATAGCCAAAAGAATCATCTTTGTCTGATGATGAGTGCACATCGGTGAAAAAAAGTATTTTCATCAAATTAGGTGTAAACTCAGATTTTTATAGTTTTTTATAGGTTAGCTGGCCTCAAGATAGCCAGACATAAACCCATACTCACTAGGACTAATTTCATCATTTTCTTCCAAGTTTTCAATGTAATTCATATCATAGAAGTCTTCTTCAGAATCCTCCATTTTCAGAGTTCTCAATCTATCTCCAGTTATCCTCTCAATACTCTCATGACTTAGGTCGATTTTCATTTCAACCACCTCCAAATTTTATTTCAAGAGGCAGTTCTTTTTAATAAGAAAGTACTCTGAGGTTGGTAAATGCGATAAATGCCAGAATTAAGGTCTCGCTCTTGCAACTGCAATCATGAATTCTTGTACTCTCTGCCTGTCAACAGGATAACGTGTTATTTCATCTCTTTTCAAATAGCTTCCAACAATAACACCATCTGCAATCTGCAACGCATCGACAATGTTCGTCGGAGTTGCTCCTGCCCCAACAATAAGAGGAAATTGATCTCCAGCTACTCTTCTGAAACTTTTTATTTTTTCCAAAGGCGTTTCCTTTCCAGTGCCTTCTCCAGTAACAACTAAAGCATCAGCTCTTTGTATGCCTTCTCTAACATCATCTTCGAGATTTGAACCTTCAATAGGAGCGTAATATTTCGGCCAAACTCCACCAAGAACTAAAATATCTTGAAAACTCCTTCTTTTTTCTTGATAGTCTGCAACATCAATTTCTTCTCCACCAGAATATCTTCCTGCAACATAATCAATTTGAATGAATCCTGCTCCATATCTTTTTGCTAATGTAAATGCTAAATCAAATTCATTAGGAAGTATATTGACACCAAGAATGAGCCGTGTTCTTCTTTTGCTCACGATATCTAAAACAGTTGCAACATCTTGATCAGAGCCATGATAGTTTTCTATGATTGCCCCATTAATGCCTTGTTCTTCATATATGGTCAATTCTTCAAGAGCACGTTCTATTCGTGTTGATTCTCCACCGCTCAAATGGATCATTCCAATGACAGGTTTTATTCCAAACAAACTTTGAAAACGGCTCATAAAAAAATTATCTGTCGAAGCTATAAAAAGCTGATTATTCTAAAGAAGAGACAAAATTCAGGCAAAATCTCCGAGCTTTTTCTCATTCTCAGGACCGCCATACCACACTTTTGTTGTTCGTCCTCGTCCATAATTCATGTCTTTAACAGTAATAAATTTGCTTTTGTCAAGATTCTTGAGTTTTCTCTGAAACGTGCTGTACGCTTGCTGTCCGCCAGCTTTCGTATAAGCATCGTACATGTCCTTTGCAGAAAATCCAGAATTCTTTTTCACAACATTCAGAATAAATTCTTCTTCCTCCCCAAGTAACTGTGTGCTTTTTCTTTGGAACTCATCAAGTCGTACAATTGCTTTTTGTGCATCTTCAAAGATTATTCTTCTTTTTGATTTTCCTTCTGCTTCTTCTCCAGAATTCTTCAGTAAGAATAATCCCGATCTCACATCGCCAATTTCAAAAGTTCTTGCAGCAACAGCATCAAATGCTTTTTGGTCAAACACGTCAGGAACAAAAGCATACTTCACTCGTTCTTGTAATATCTCTTTCAATTCTTCAAAAGTATACGGTTTAAACTCAACGATTTCAGCGAGCATACGGCTTCTCACACGCTCATCAAGCCTGGTTAGCCAATCTCTCTCATTCGTGATGCATATGACTGCTTTTGTAAAAATCTCTTCAAATATAGTGTAAAATATTTGCTCCTCTTCAATTTTGTCAGCTTCATCAAGTACAATGACGCAAGGAGACTTGTTTAATATCTTGATGATTTCTTTGATGAGTTCATCACTATTTCTTCCAGAAATAAACTTGAATCCGAGTTGTGTGCACATCTCAACAATGATTTTGAACGGCGTGTCTTTCTTCCAACAGTTAATATATAACGTCTTAATGCCTGGATTTTGATCATTTAATTCTTCAAGAAGATGCCGCACAGCAACAGTTTTTCCTATGCCGGGAACTCCGGTTACAACAATATTTTTTCCGCTTCTTTTGTTGAACAACGGCTTTAAACAATCGGCAATGTAATGCTGCTCATTCTCTCTGTGCTTGACAACAGGAGGCATGTAATCAACATCAAGGGCAATGCTATCTCTGAATAAACTTTCATCTCCCTTTAATATATCATCAAATAAACCCATAACTTTTTAGAAAGATACTTTGTTTATTAAGATTATGCCTCGAAAGTGAGAAGTTAATCCTCTTTTCTAAATTGGGAAGAATTTTTGTTAAAACTATCAAAATAGTCATTTTTGAGGTTCTTCAAGAAGGCCTTCATCTGCATGATGATAACTTCTGTTTGCACGCCATAATTTTTGCTCTGCGTTTCGCAATACATTCTTCCATCCTCGCCACGAATAATACGTATGCCAAACCCAAATCTGACCTCATCATTTTCTTTTGGCATCCTTCTCCCATCCTAAAATGTCAAATACCCACTCTGCATCCTCAGCAGAGAGAGTCACAGCTGATACATCCATTTTTGTCATTTTTTCCCATCGTGTTGATAAACTTTTTCTTATCATAATGAACTAAAGACTGCCTTGCTTATAAACACTGTGATCAAATATGCAAAAATATTTCAGATAAATACTGATCAAATGTCTCTCTTTCCCTTAGGCCACCAAATATGTTCAGATAATATTTGATTGATGGAGAAAGAATAACATATATTGGCGAGAAGAAGACTTACAACAAGAATTTCAAAACCAAAGTTTACTTCCATGATTTTTCGCAAGATCTCAAATATTAAATAAATTGTAAAAATTCCCAATATAATACTTTCATACAACAAAGATGGCTTACATATTTATTAAGATTATGCCTCAAAATCAAAAATACGTTTGCTTAAAATTTGTATGCCCTTTTTGTTATACTTGCTGAAAAATTCTGTTCAGGAAAAACTTTATTAGCCCTGTAAAGCCTATCATAAGCAAGTTCCATTTCAACCCAACTACCAACTAGCATATCTTTTCAAAAAAGAACTTGCCTGTCTTTGCATTATAAATGGATATTGTCCTTGCGGTGGCAACATTACCAGGAGTAAAGGTTTTAATTCTTCTATTCTTTTTTCTAAGTCAACTTCAACTAATTTCATTAACTTTATTGGTACCTTTAGAGTTATAATCTTTTCGTCTGATTTTTACACCTCTTGAGCATTTCCATCTTTATTCAGTGCAACTAACCTAAAACCAACACCTAACTTCATCAAAGCACTCATAAAAGCCATGTGTTCCCTTCCATCTCCAGAAACAAAATTCACACCAATCTCGAGCCCTTTCACTTTGTCTTTCAGTTTATTGAGTATTTCCTGGCTGAGATCGTTCACACTTTCCTTGAAATCAATCTTAATTAATTCAACACCATCTTGCGGCTTGAAATTTTCAACACCAAAATCATTCGTCAATAAGAAAACCTTTTCCCATTTCTCACCATTGATGCCGTTGAGTAATCGATTAACATGCCCCCACGTTCCTTTTCCAGTACTCAAGAAAGCGACTAATTCTGTCATGCATTCTTGTGTTGTGATCTCTCTTTTAAGTCTTGCGAGTTCTTATAGAAACTAAGCCGTACCTCGGGTCTCTATTTTTTGCCTATTACGATGTGCCCGAACCAATTGAGCGTATCTATATTTTTCACCTTGTTTATCAATAGCAATTGAACGTAATCGTTCAGCAAAATTAAGAGCAAGCTCAATATCTCCAATACTCACACCGAGCAATTCTGAAGCCTTTTGTGGAGTTACAAAAACATCATTTAATTTCTTAAGAGGGTTTGATTTTACAGAATTTGCTGCTTTGTAATGGCCGTTGTTTATTCCAGTGGCAACATCCTTCACAAATTCATCGCGGACAAAGTATAGATGAGCTCTTCCATCTTCAGCAATATCTTTTACAAAACTAATCTCTCTGCTTTTGAGCAAGTCAGGAAATCGCTCTGCTATTGCATCATACGTTATCGTTGTTGCACTGTCTCTTCCTTGTTCTTTCATCGCTTGGGCAACAACATCATGCAATGAAGTATAACCTTCAATTCGCAACATACAAGAAGTTGCTGCTTTACCAACAATTTTAGTTTCCTCGCCTATAAGAGCTCCAGATTCCAACAGTCTTCGTATGGTTGCAAGGGACCTTCCACTTGCTTCAGCAAGTTGTCGAGTGTCATACACTCGTTGAGGTTGAATCATTTCTCTTTTTGATCTTGCAGTTTCGATAGCTCTTTCCAAAGAACTTAAAGAGGTAAATTCCATTCCTGGAGTAAATTTCCACAATATATCTTCTCTCGTTGCAAGATACTCTTCAAGATTAGCTTTTTTTGTTTTAAATCGTGCAATTCCATCAACAATAATCATTTTAAGTTGTAACGCATATAATTCTGCTGAAAATGTTGGAGGCAAGGTAACAGCCCAATGGGTCTCATCAATACTCATAACATTTTCAGTAGCATGGTATAAAACACCTTGAGAAACTTGCATAACTCCTTTTTTCTTTTTCTCGCTTCCAATTTCTTCTGGGGTAACAACTCTCAGCTGAAAATCCTTTCTACCAAGAATGTCTGCCAGTTCTTTCTTCGCAAGTCCTTCAACATCACGAATGACGCGGTGAACCTGGTGATATCTTCCTTCAAAACGCACAAAAGATTCCTTTTCCCTTACCAGACTACCAACCTCGCCAGCTATCTCTCGTAAATATGCTTCAAGCTCTCGAACGCCAGGATGATCTGACCTGAATTCGCTTCTCTCGAAAGAGATAGCATCATCAAGTCCATCAGCATCAACAAAAGCAACAACTTTTCTCTGTCTTCCTCCAAGATTACTTAAGTCAAAGCCTTTTGGATTTCCAACACGTCTTCCTCGTGCGTAGACATAGACACCCCATTCATCTACTGGGTGTTCACAATACAAAAAGGTGCCAGTAACAGGCCCGAGATGTTCTCCTTTATAGTCTAACTCCCACCGTATAGAACGATCAAATTGAGCAGGTCGTATACTTTGGCCATTAAATAATAAAGTAAAACCTGGTTTGCGAAGAGGCATATCATAGCGTAGTCTTCGTTTTAATTCTTCTTCTGTAAATGAAGTTTTGCCGAGCTTCAAACCACTAAGAACAATCTTCGTTCCATGTTCATCCTTTCCTGCTTTTTCAGAAGTAAAAGGAATTTCTTTATCTAGTGAAAGTTCAACGCCATCAGGAAATGTTTCAGTGATAATATATTTTGTCCTATCTCGCATTGTTGTGAGGGTATATGAACCACATAATTTCGAAAGAACAATCGTGCCAATGCCAAACTTGCCTATCATATGCCTTCCGCTTGCAGTAACCCTATTTGGTTGCAGAAGTTTTGGGCTGTCACCAAGGCCATAAAAACTATCGAGTCTATCTCGTGACATGCCTTCTCCATCATCTTCAAGGATAATAGTGTCATTTTTTACATCACACATAACACGCACTGTTGGCGCATCGCAGTCATAACTATTAGAAATTAATTCTTCAATATTTGAATAAGCATCTCTTCCTGCAAGGCCTCCCAAAACCTCTGGAAGGTTCTTCCCCACCACTCGTTTAAGAACTGAGTTTCCTGCCATGCGTTATCACTAACAACAAAGATTAAAACATAATTTTAATATATATCTATCATATAAAGTATATATGGAAAAATAGAACCTGAAAAGTTTTCGTAAACATCTCAAGAAAATTATTTAAAAGAACCAGTAAAAAAAGAAGATGAAAATTTTAGGTAGTATTATTTTATCTCTCTTATTAATCTCCTGTGTCCCATCTTCATATCTCGAAGGTCCTTTCAACGTAACAAGAGCAGTTGATGGAGACACTCTCGAGTTAAGCACAAAAGAAAAAGTAAGACTTTCAGGGATTAATACTCCTGAAAAAAATGAATGCTATTACAAAGAAGCCAAGGAAAAATTAAGTGAGCTTGTTGCAGGCAAGCAAGTCTATCTTGAGAGAGATTATACAAACAAAGATAAATATCATCGTCTTCTCCGATACGTGTATGTCGATAATAATGAGGTTAACTCCATATTGGTTCAGGAAGGCTATGCAAAGGTCTACGACAAGTATGCGTATGACACGAAGAAATATAAAAAATTAAAAGATATCGAGGCTCCTGCGATACAAGAAAGCAGAGGCGTTTGGGATTGTAATTAAAGTCCAGATAATCTCTCAAAAAGTTTGCGTCTTTCTCTTCCTGTTCTTTTACGTTCATCTCTTTCACGATATATTTTTTCTCCAGGCCCTCCTGGCCAAGCTCGAAGACTTTCACTTTCCTTTCTTCTAATTTGCATTTCTTCATCAGTCTCTTCCTGTGTTTTTAGGTCATATGAACTTAAAGGAAAATAGTTAGGTTCCTGTGCTCTAAAATTATTTGTATCATTTATCCCTGGTCTTTGAGCATATTTACTTTTTCCGCCAGGTTTTTTCATGCTGGCCTGTTTTGCTGCTCTTTTTGCTTGTTTATTGCCTCTTCTCTCTTGTTGGTTATTCTTTTTTGAAAAAGAGAACAACCCTTCAAAACTACCAAGATAATCTATAAGAGCATCTCTTGAAAAAGAGCTTGTTACTCTTTCAAAGCTATCTAACAAAGAAACTCCACCAGCAAATAAACTGTCTAGAATCTCTTCTAAAGGGTTTTGCTTACGAGGAATTTCAGCCACGAGTACAGAGTAATTGTTTATTCTTGGATTTTGAAAATAATTAACCATAGCAAAACCAAAGAAGAGGGTTTTATAAAACTTACTAACTTAAAAGCAATGTTTAAATAAAACAACTTCTCAGTAATTCTAACAAGAGGTGTACATATTGGTTAAAAGCTATAATCTGTATATTAACGGAAAGCAAATCAAATCAAGTTCTAAAGAAACGTTTCTATCTATAAATCCTTCAACAGAACAAGTTCTTGCTCGATTTGCATTAGGGACAAGAAAAGACGTTGACAAGGCAGTTGAAGTCGCAGTTCAAGCACAAAAGAAATGGTCTGCAATCCCAGCTCCAAGACGCGGAGAAATTCTTTTAGAAGTTGCAAATCTGTTAAAGAAAAACAAGAAACGTCTCGCAATTCTCGAATCAACAGAGATGGGAAAGATTTTACAAGAAGCTCTTGGTGATGTGCAAGAAGCAATTGATATATTTGAATACATGTCTGGCGAAGGTCGCAGATTATTCGGCCACACTACACCATCAGAACTACCCCATAAAGTGTGTTCAACAATACGACAACCATTTGGTGTTGTTGGTTTGATTACGCCATGGAACTTTCCCATTGCAATTCCATCGTGGAAAATAGCGCCAGCATTAATTTGTGGCAATGCAATTATTTTCAAACCATCGTCAGATACCCCTATGTGTGCGTATGAACTTGTAAAAATCTGCGAGCAGGCAGGAGTTCCAAAAGGAGTCATAAATATTGTTACAGGCTCTGGCAAAGAAGTTGGCACAGCAATCATAAAGCATCCAAAGATTAGTGGAATATCCTTTACAGGCTCTCGCGATGTTGGTGAATTTGTGACAGCAAATGCAGGATTAAAGAAAGTCGGTTTAGAACTTGGCGGAAAGAATCCTATGGTGATTATGGATGATGCAGACTTGGATCTTGCACTTCAAGGAGTTTTATTTGGAGCCTTTGGAACAACAGGCCAAAGATGTACTGCAGCGTCAAGAATAATAGTTCACACTAAGGTTTTCAAGGAATTTGAAGAAATGCTAGTAAAAAAGGCAAACAAATTGCGCGTCGGCAATCCTCTCAAAAGTTCCACAGAGGTCGGCCCATTAATCAACAAAGCAGCAGTTGAAAAAGTACACAGTTACACAAATATAGGAAAGAAAGAACATGCCAAATTGCTATGTGGCGGAGAAATTCTTGGAACAAAAGGATTTTTCTACAAGCCAACAATATTTACAAATGTAACTCCAAAAATGCGCATCGCTCAAGAAGAAATATTTGGTCCAACAACAGCATTAATGAAAACAAGCAATCTCAAAGAAGCAATTCAGATTTGTAACGGAGTGAAATACGGATTAAGTGCATCAATATACACAAATAACATTGCAAATGCATACTTTTTCATAGAACAGATAGAATCTGGCATTGTCTATGTGAATGCACCAACCATTGGAGCAGAAGTGCACTTGCCATTTGGTGGCGTTAAAGGAACGGGGACAGGGAGAGAAGCCGGATGGACAGGAATCGAAGAGTTTTCGAATGAGAAAACGGTTTACATCGATTATAGTGGCAACCTTCAAAAAGCGCAGATTGACAATTCATCTAAATAAAAGATATTTCGAAAATTTTACGTTCAAAATCGCACTTCTCAACCACACAAACTTCATTTATAAAAAAACTTATTAACATAGTGAGATGAAAAATGAAAATAAAATTACCTTATTAGATTTGTCGAAAGTAGACAAAAATATTGTGGTAACATTAAAGAAAAACAAATTAAATAAAATAAAAAATTTAATAAAAATCAGGTTTGGTTCAGTTAGAGAATTCTCAAAAAAAGCAGAGTGCAGTAAGTACTTATTATATAATCTATTGAATGGTTATCAAAATACAACATTAATAAATTGGATGAAAATTTGTAAAGTTCTACAACTAGAAGTTCATAATATAATTGAAAAAGTAACATGTATGAACAGACCTAAAAAAGGATTTATAATGATGGAAGATTTTCCAATTCAAAAGAATGCATCATTGGCTTCTTTAGTAGGCCATTCGTTTGGAGACGGTCATATAGGTATAGATAACTTCGAATATGCAAATACATGTAATGAATTATTTAAAGAGGTAAAGGATAATGTAAACAAATTACCCATAAATAATGTTAAAATGATTAATAATTTTCAACCAAATAAAGCACCAGTAATCATTTTTCCAAAAATGGTTAGGAATATCTTAGTTTGTTGTGGCGCACCAGAAGGAAACAAAATTACCACATCTTATTACTTTCCAAAATGGATAAAAAAAGGAAACAAAGCAATAAAATGTGCTTTTGTTGGATCATTGTTAGATGATGAAGGCAACATCTCACAAAGCAAGGTTGTTAGATTCAGTATGAGTAAAAGAATAGATCTAATAGACAATTTGCAAATTTTCTTTAAAGAAATTAAATCAGTACTAGAAGAAATTGAAATATCAAATATTTCGATAAAAAATAAAGGAGAATGGAATGGAAAAAATGGCAAAACAACATCTCTGATTTTACAAATTTTCGGGTTTCTTAATTTTAATAAACTTTTAGAAAGTATTCAATTAAATAATCCTAATAAAAGGACGTCTCTTCAGGAAATAAGTAAAACGCCTAAAAAGTTTAGGCTATGCAGAGGAGAAACAAAAGGAAAAATAATTGATTTGATAAAAAATGATTCTTTAACCATAAATGAAATAGCCGAAAAGATTGGATTTAAATTTAAAACAATATCTGAGCATTTAAACGAGCTAGAATCAAAAAATTTAGTAGTAAGAACAAGGTGTAATGGCTCAAGAAAGTCTTTATGGAGGTCAAATAAACAATAACAACAAAAGTTTTTAAATACCGCTCTCGAATTATAAATAAGAATGAAAGCTGATTTAAGTGTTTATGCTTTGATAGGATTTCAAGATTTTTATCGTGAGAGACAAGGAATAAAATAATCAGTAGGATCCATCTTCTAAGTTTCTCGTATCTTGTTCAACATTTGTTGGATGTTTTATCCTATTTTTTATGTCATTTTTTACTCGTACCTGCAGATTCCATTCAACGACCTCTCGAAAAGGAGCATATCCTAAACATGGAGAGAAACTTCCAGATTTTAGACTTCTTTTGAGCGTTCCAAGCAATTTTTCTTCTGTTGTAAAATCAATAGCCGTATCAGCTAAACGAATGCTGGCACATCCTATATGTTGGAATAAGTGTGCATCAGACACAGCAACAAAAGGCATGTCAAGATTTCTGGCATATTCTCTTGCTTCTTTGTTTGCTGTTTTGGCATACTTCCCAAATTTCTTTCCAACGACTGGAATGTGTTTCGTGTACCACGGAAGGACAAGCTGTGCATTGTGCCCTTCAATTGCATCATAGCGGTGTGCATTATCTAAGAATGCTTCCATTTCATTTGCATCAAAAGGAAGTTGTAATATCTGCACATATCCTTTAGTGTCACAGTAATCTAATGTCTGCTCCAGGGTCATCATATTGGGAACCTGGTTGCTTCCGACAACAATATGCCCATGATGCTGCTGGCCTTTTGTAATGACTGCCTGGCTGTTTACAACATACGTTTTCCACCCATCTTTCTCAACAACGAAAACGTTTTCACCAAGAGGTTTATAATCCCAAAGTTTTCTCTTTCCTCGTTCATGAGCAGGCTCTTGTGTTATTGCCCAAAATCTATCATGAACACTCCCTTTAGGAATAGTTGCTTCTTCACTCGTGAGAGCACAAATGCTTATCCCTCTTTGTCGACATACATCTACAAGAAGTTCAAGTCTGCTGTGTCTGGCATAGCCTTGCAGGCGTATCCAATGCTCTTGGAATCCAATCGGCCCATGCATATGTAAGTCTGCTTTCATGGTCATCACTACCTTAACTATATACTCAAGAATATAGGTTTTAAAGCCTTTCTATCAAGTTATAAGCCGTTTTAAGCCCAAATAAAACAATTTAAATAAGAAACTGCCTTTCAACCATCAAAAGAGCGTGTTACATTGAAAGCTAAAATAATAACCTCACTTCCAGGCCAAAAATCAAAAAAAGTTATTAATAGGTTAAAGAATCTCAATGGCGCTGTAAGCTCGTATTATCCCTTCACATTTTCAGGTCAAGGCCAAGGACCTTACTTTAAAGATATTGACGGAAATACATTCTTGGATTTTGCTTCGAACATCGCTTCAACACCACTTGGTTATAATCATCCACGATTGCTTGCAACAATAGAGCACTATGCAAAGCATCACCCAGTAAAATATGCTGGTCAGGATTTCAGTTTAAAGCTTCATGCAGACCTCATTGAAGAATTACTTTCAATATCTCCAGGAATGAACAGGGCCTTTCTCATCAACTCAGGAGCAGAAGCAGTTGAAAATGCCATAAAAATTGCAATGCGTTCACGCCCAAAAGTAAAATATGGATTGTCGTTTGATCATGCATTTCATGGAAGAACATTGGGAGCATTATCATTAACACATTCAAAAGAAGTGCATAAAAGAAATTACCTCACCATTCCAAATAAAACTCTTTCATTCTCTGAGCATGCAGTAACAGAACTAGAAAATCTCATCAAGAAAGACGGGGCAGAAAGCATAGCTTTTGTTATTCTTGAACACGTGCAAGGTGAAGGAGGCTATAATCCTGCACCGCAAAGAATGGTAAAAGAAATCAGGAAAATATGCCAGCAAAGAGGAATCCCTTACATTGCAGATGAAGTTCAGGCAGGAATGGGGCGTACAGGGGAATGGTGGGCATTTGAGAACTTTGGCATAAAACCAGACATCTTCAGCTCTGCAAAGGCGTTGCAAGTTGGTGCTGTTGTTTCTACAAAGAATCAATTTCCAAAGGAAGAAGGAGCAATATCTTCAACATGGGGCGGAGGGCATGTTATCGACATGGCTGTCGGCTTAGAGACAATTAAAATAATAAAGTCAGACAAGCTCCTTTCAAAAAACAAAGCCAATGGCAAGTACATAATGAAAAGAATGCTTGAATTAAATCTTCTCAATCCGCGAGGTATTGGTTTGATGCGCGCATTTGACCTACCTTCTGTAAAGATGCGTGACGATGTGATCCTAGAATGCCTGAAGAATGGCCTTGTGATAATTGGTTGTGGCAAATCAGGAATACGATTGATTCCCCCATATATAATAACCAAAGAGCAAATCGATGAAGCATTTGATATTCTTGGAGAAGCGGTAAGCAAATGCATGCATCTAGGTTTTAAACATACAGGTAAGATATGCAACTACTTGAGTTGCTCAACAGAAATAAGTTAGACGGCAGATAGTTAATCTAAAGCAGATATAAGAGCTTCTTTCACTTTATGTACGGCAATTGCTTTACCAAGAAAGTAGGTTGCTTCTGCAAATTTAGCACTTCTTAGAGGTTCTTGTGCTAAAGAAAGCCCATCATAATAAAGAGTAATTGAATGTGTGAAGTCTTTCTCTGTGTGAGGAAGATGAATGGCTTGTGCAATATCAATAAGAGTGTGGTATGTTGCTTGGGCAAACAAAGAACTTCTGTATGTCTCATTCGCACTTTCTTCAGCACATCGAGCCAAGCTTTTTGGGTCTCCATCAACATGTCTAAATAAATTTTCAACCATTCGTGCATAAAGCTCAGTCATAAAAATGGAGTTCTAGAAATGATTTATAATACTTTCTATGGGCAATCTTTCTTGACAACATAAAAACATTCATTGTGAATCTCAAAATAATCAAATGTATATCCTAATCGTGCAAGCATAACCTCAAACCATTTTCTTCTTGGGTTGCTCATTGCCTTTTCAGAGACCGTCTTTGTTGCAAAGCTCACAACAACGAATTTAGTATTAACATTCTTAACAAAAGCTTCTGTCCTTTTATGGCTCTTGCTGCCGTATTCAACAATATCTGCCATCTTGAAGAAGAAGCACACGTCTGCAGCAATCCCTTTTGGATACTCTGATTTGAAAGCATCATAAAAAATTGCTTTGCCCCGAATACCAAGTTTCTTCTCAAAATAGGAAAAATAATCATTGATTAATGCAACGTCTTTTGCAATAACGTCAAGTCCAGTGTAATCAAAATCGTTAAAGCCAATGAATACTAAAGAAAAAGGATTCATACCACACCCAATATCAATAATGCTTTTTGGTTTGTCACAGAGTGTAAATATTTGTTTGTACACTTCTTCATAGTATTCTTTTCTTTCTCGTGAAGATGAATGGGTGTGCAGCATCTCATAATGCAAATTTCTAAAATCAGAGTCATCCATTGATTTTTTCATTAATTTGAGTATTTTTTCTCTTTTCTCAGCATCTTTTACCTGAAAGGCACCATACGTGGCATGAATAACTCTTTTGACAATCTTGAGAAATCTCTTGTAAGTAGCATTCTTAATCAAATGACGATAGTCAAGCTTTCGAATCAATTCTCTTTCTTTTCTGAATTTTTCTTTGTTAAGAAATGAAAGAAGAAACCCTTCAACATAGTCCTTGTCTAATCGTGAGAACCTCTTTGTTGTGAGCAGGTCTTCTGCGATTAAATCAAGGTTAGTTTTCATTAGAGAGGTGTTATTGAATAAACTCATTTGAATCAAGAAAATTAATTTCTTCCCTAGTTGCTTTCAAGTCTTTAAAAGTAAACTCGTGTGTTTTTTTGTCAAATGTTGCACAGCAATCTTTAATCACAGTTATTTCAAAGTCGCGATCATAAGCATCCTGGACAAGACTTCTCACACATAAATTAGTTAGTATACCTGCAACGACAATGCTCTTTATTCCAGACAACTCCTTTTCTAAGTTTGTTTTAAAAAAAGGACTAACTTTGTTCTTGGTTATGAGTATATCTGACTTTTTTTTGTCAAGACCATCAAGCAACCCGACTCTCTTTGAATTAATTGCAAATGCCTCATCCGAATCCTTCTCAACATGTATTGTAAAAATGATTTTATATCCCTTTTTCCTGCAGTAAGCAATAAGTTTATTTGTTCGTTCTATTACTTTAGATAAGTCTCCAACAAAATAATCAGAGCCTTCAGTTATCCATTCTTTCTCAAAATCAACAAGGATTAATGCCTTTGGGGCCATATTAAAGCAGTTGAAAAGAGAATATAAAAACCTTTCTTGCCTATCCTCATGAACAAATCCAAAAACTTTTAAACATAAGCAACAAACAATGAGCTATGCCTAAAAAGATTTCAAAAGATTCTCCTTTAAGTGAGATAACCCTTCGTAGATATGAGAAGCCCTACCAGATGTCACGGCGTGAAGCCATAAGAAAGCTCTGCCTTTCCCTTGGTCTTTTGCAGCCAGGAGATTCACGAGATGTTATGGTTGATGTTCTTCAGACAATGATTGAAACAAGTAAAAAGAAGAGAATGACAACATCAGAAGAAGTGCAAAAGACGGTAATAGCTTCAAGAAAGAAAAACAAACTCAGCATTCAAGGTGTTGCAGCATCAAATATCAGACGCCAGATGAAGAGATTAAAAGATTTGCAGTTAATTGAAAAAATAAAGAACGAATATCGTATAACGGAATTTGAATCGCTTGAAACTCTTTTTGAAGACAGAATTCAAAAGTTTCACATCCCGCAGATAACAAGCCGCGTAAAAGAATACTGTCGAATAATAAAATAAATTCTTACAATGATTTACGAACCAAGAGAAGACTCTTTTTTGTTGCAGAAATTTGTAAAGAAGTTTGTCAAGCGTGGTGACAAGGTTCTTGATGTTGGAACAGGTTCTGGGATACAAGCACTAACAGCTTTGGAAATAACAGGAGATGTAACAGCAATAGACATTAATCCAGAGTGCATAAATAATATAAAAAAGCATCATCCATGGATAAAGCCACTAGAATCTGACTTATTCAAAAATTTAACAAAAGAAGATAAGTTTGATGTTATCACGTTCAACCCTCCCTATTTACCAGAAGAGCCAAGAGAGCCAAAAGACTCGGCTCTGACAACAACAGGTGGAAAACAAGGCTACGAAATTATACAAGAGTTTCTCAAACATGCTAAAAAGCATCTTGAACAAAATGGAATAATCCTTTTAATTTATTCTTCATTATCGGGAGATATAGAAAAAATTGCTAATTTCTTAGGTTATACATTTGAAGTTCTTGGTTCTGAATCATTCAATTTTGAAAAAATATTTATTGCAAAAGTAACGAAAAAAATCAGTTTTTAAACAAATCAAGAATAAGGTGATTTCACAACTCTGTCAATGATATGTGCAAGAGGATTGTTTTTGTGCATGATAGGTAAGAATCCAACAACTTGAATCGCTTCAGGATAATATTGTGGAAAATGTACTGCATGAGGATCTCCAAATCGAACACCAGTTCTTGTAAACCCTGTAGTCATCTCAACCCCAGATTCAACATAGCTCTGATTTCCACCAGCAATATGTGCATAATCTTCTACATCAACTCCTAAGTAAAAATCTCGTGCAACCATCATCTTGCCATTTCCAGGAACAGACTTAAGTGTCAACTCTTCCAAAGAAATAATGCCTTCTGCAAGCGTATTGCCAAAGATGGAAAAGAAGGGAATACAAGCTTCAACAGCAACGTCTGTTTTATTTCTTGGCATAACGCGTTCTGGCATTTCTGCAAATTGATAGTGTTTCGGAATTTCAATGTCATCCCCAATATAATCTCCATTGCCAGTCCCATCTCCTCGTGTAAAAGAAAGAACATACAAGTCACCATGTTTTTTATAATCAAAGAACAAAGGAACAATTGTCCTACCAGTATAAGGTTTTCCTCCAGCAGGTGTGAGTGGAGTAAAGTCTCCAACCTGAACATGACGCCCAAAGAATGTTTTAATTCTTGTTGGTAGTATCTCTTGTAAAATTTCAGAAACACCTTGAAAATCCTTTCTTTTAATTCTGCTATAGGATGTAGATGCCATTGCTCAAAGAAAAATCTATCACGCTATTTAAATTTTACCCCTTTCGGTTCTGTTAAGTTAAATAATGGTGGTTCTATTTGCTCTAGAAATAGATTATAACCTATCCCCCTGACTACCAAAATTTTACTTGGTTTCAACTTGAAAAAAAGAGAAAAACCATCCAGAAGCTGTAAAAACCACATAAAA